>Ga0308165_1000858_pt1 | contig 47414 bp, 32 predicted proteins | sample PhyWR2_FD_201032 | JGI IMG/M metagenome (GOLD analysis project Ga0308165, IMG submission 201032) | Phyllosphere microbial communities from UC Gill Tract Community Farm, Albany, California, United States - DLSLW.R2 | ecosystem: Host-associated > Plants > Phyllosphere > Unclassified | place: USA... | reverse complement strand
GGTTAAAAAAGTTAAAGATTCTGTAGAGAAATCTACTTTAGGAGACTTAGACGTATTGGCTCAATTGAAATCGCAATTAGAAGGCGAAGAAAGCAAAGCTAAAAAAGGCTAGTTCTTTTTAACTGAATATATTAATCCCGATAGCGAAAGTTATCGGGATTTTTTTTATAGTTATTTTTTGCCACGGAAACACGGAATGCACGGAACTCCTCCATGAATCGCCATTGCGGGAAGGTACAGTCTACTCCGAATTTTCAGGGAAGCAATCTCAATTCTTAACCATATAAGAAATGTAAGATCATTTAAGATTGAAATGAATGAGCTTATATTTTCTTAAATGTCTTATATGGTCAATCATAATTAGAAAACGAAAGCAAGCACTTATCGGTAACTGCAATCCCGCTATTCGTTCAATCTTTTTGCAGCTTCTGTCATGCTGAGGCACGAAGCATCTTAAACCGATGAAAGAGATGCTTCGTGCCTCAGCATGATAGCATATTTAAGGGTGCTACAAACAAAAAGGATTTCACTGCTATCGGGTTTATGTAACATAAGTAGTTCGTTTTACCAGACCTTTTCCCTTCAACCGCCTATAATTATTACTTTTGAAAAGCGTAACCAAGCCTTTTCAGCATGAGAAAAATTATCCTTTTGTTTCTTACGATTATTTCCTTCAAACTTATTGCTCAGGAAGTGAATATTATTCCGCAGCCTGTAAGTATTAAAACAGGAAAAAACACGGAAAAATTTATCATTGATCAAAACACAGAAATTATTTCAAATGATTCTTTATCAAATTCAGCTTTATTTCTACAAAATTATATTCAACAATATTATAATATAAAACTTCGAATTAATCCTAATTCAACGAACAAAAAAAACATAATCAAATTAGAAATAATTAGCAGGTTATTAAAAAACTTAAACGAATACGAGCTTATAAGCAACAACAATCAAACAATAGTTTATGCTTGTTCAGAAAACGGACTTTTTTACGGCATTCAAACATTAATTCAATTAATACCAGAGACAAAATCTCAATTATTACAAATCCCTGTGGTCGAAATTACCGATTACCCCCGTTTCGATTACCGAGGCATGCACCTCGATGTAAGCCGCCATTTTTTTGATGTAGCCTTTGTAAAACAATACATCGACTACTTAGCGCTGCATAAAATGAATTACTTTCATTGGCATTTAACAGATGATCATGGATGGAGAATCGAGATTAAAAAATATCCAAAGCTTACTGAAATTGGGGCGTGGAGAAAAGGAAGCATTATTGGTTTATGGCCGGGAAAAGGAAATGAAAACATTAAATACCAGGTTTTACCCACAGAAGTAAAAATTACGCCAAAAGATGCCGTGCTTAAAACCGATGGCATTAAACATGGTGGATACTATACCCAGGAGCAGATTAAAGAGGTAGTTGACTATGCCGCCAAGCGTTATATTACCATTATTCCAGAAATTGAAATGCCTGCGCATAGTATGGCTTTACTGGCTGCTTATCCTGAATTAGGCACAGAACCCAATAAAAAGTATGAAGTTGCCGAAACCTGGGGAATGATGAACAAACACAACAATGTTTTACAGGCTTCTGACACCACATTTAAATTTTTGGAAAACGTTCTAACCGAAGTGATGGATTTATTCCCATCGCCATACATCCACATTGGTGGTGATGAAGCTTCGAAAATATGGTGGAAACAATCCGCAGTTTCACAACAGATCATGAAAGCCAACGGATTGAAAAATGAAAGCGAACTACAAAGTTATTTTATCCGCAGGATGGAGAAATTTGTAAACAGCAAAGGCAAAACCATTATCGGCTGGAACGAGATTTTACAGGGTGGTTTAGCACCAAATGCGGTGGTAATGAGTTGGCAGGGCGAAAAAGGTGGTATTGAAGCTGCCAAACAGCAACATAAAGTAATTATGACACCTGAAATTAAAATGTATTTTAACCACGCCCAATTTGAAAAAGAAGACAGCTTAACTGCGAATAAGTTTTCGCCATTGATTGATGTATACAATTACGAACCCGTACCGGGCGAACTCACTGCGGAACAGGCAAAATACATATGGGGCGGACAAGGTTGTTTGTGGAGTGAATACATTACCAACACGGCAAAAGTGCAATATCAGCTTTTCCCACGCCTGGATGCCTTAAGCGAAATTTTGTGGAGCCCTAAAGAAAAACGCAATTATCCCGATTTTCAGAAAAGACTTAAAACACAGTTTAAGCGATACGATTTAATGGGCATTACTTATTCGAAAAGATATTTAGAAAATTAGTGAATGATCTGTTTTGCCACCTGCATCTGATAAGTACCCGGTGTAATACCCACGATCTTTTTAAATGCCCTGATAAAATAATTGGCATCGTTAAAACCAAGTTCATAACTTATCGAAGCCACTTTGGACCCAGGCTGGGTAAGTAAGATTTTGGCTTTATTAATTTTTTCTGCCAGGATAAAATCGTTAGGACTAATGCCAAGTTCGCGTTTAAACAACCTGTAAAAGGTTGCCTTGCTCATACAGGCCTTATCGCTCAGACTATTGATGCTGATCTTCTCGTTCAGGTTAGATTTAATGTAGTTCAGCACAAAAGCCAATGGATTTTGATTGAGGTTATAACCTTCATCGCTGATGGTTTTAAGATTTTGGGTCTGCATAATGCGAACCAATAATTCCTTTAAAGTTAAATCGGCTAAAACATCTTTTTCTTTTGTCCGTTCAGAGCAAATCCTGATTACTTTATTGATAAGGTAGGCAATCTCTTCATTGTTATAAAAATGGTATTCATCGTAGTTTAGCAGCCATTTCTCACTGCTGCCTTCTTTCGGGAAAAACTCGTTCAAATAAGAAATTGTTTTTTGGATCTGGTCCTGATCTATAGCTAAGGCAATACATTGGGTGGGATTAAGATCCGAAGCTTCAGGAAAATCAATTTCCATGGTAACGGCAGGCGGAACAATAACAGTTTGGCCGGGGAAATAGTCAAAACCTTTTTTATCAAACAAATGCATTACCTTTTTGCCCCTCAGCATGCTCGTAATCACAAAATCATTAAAAGTAAGCGGAACTTTATACGATTCGGTATAGGTTTCGAAAACATTTAATTCGCAACGCTCTAAGGTATAAGAGGTTCTGTTCTCGACCAAAGTTTGCAAGGTTTCCGATGCACTGAGGTTTACCTGATCTAATGTATGTTGCATAAACTGAAAAGATTTGGTCAGACATATTTAATAAACTCAAATATAATTATTTCAGCTAGTTATATCGTATGGATAAATGCCTGCAACCTGCATGACATGACCTAATCTCCATTTGCTAACTGTTAAGATCATTATGGTTTCAATTTGGTTACATAGCCTGAAATAATAATGCTATCAATTGATTCGATTGTACTATCTGTTCCATAGGCTTTGCCACTAGGTTTGTATTAACCAAATCTTAAAAACGTAAAAATCATGATGAGTCACCCCATTAAAAAATCTTATATCAAACCCCGCTCAAAATGATTTTTAAAATTTAATAATCAATAATAATTATGGAAAATTTAATTGAAAAACCATCATTCAAGCCGCATTACGATAATTACATTGGAGGGAAATTTGTAGCCCCGGTAAAAGGTGCTTACTTTGATAACATATCGCCGATTGATGGTAAAGTATTTACCAAAGCCGCGCACTCTACTAAAGAGGATTTAGAATTAGCCGTTGATGCCGCACATGAGGCATTTAAAACCTGGAGCAAAACATCTTCTACCGAAAGAAGTATCATTTTGAACAAGATTGCACAGCGGATGGAAGATAACCTCGAATACCTGGCGGCGGTTGAAACCATCGATAATGGTAAGGCGGTTAGAGAAACCTTAGCTGCCGATTTACCCTTAGGCGTAGACCATTTCAGGTATTTCGCGGGAGTAATCCGTGCCGAAGAAGGTTCACTTTCAGAACTCGATCAAAATACTGTTTCGTTAATCGTACATGAGCCGATTGGTGTGGTGGCACAAATTATTCCATGGAATTTTCCATTGTTAATGGGCATCTGGAAACTTGCCCCTGCCCTTGCCGCGGGAAACTGCGTGGTGTTAAAACCAGCAGAAAGCACACCAGTTTCGATTATGATTTTAATGGAATTAATCGGCGATTTATTGCCTCCGGGAGTAATAAATGTGGTAAACGGTTTTGGCGCCGAACTTGGACGTGCCTTAGTGACCAATCCTAAAATTTCGAAAGCGGCATTTACAGGCTCTACCCCTACGGGCAGATTGGTGATGCAATATGCAACCGAAAATATTATCCCGGTTACCCTGGAACTAGGCGGAAAATCACCCAACATTTTCTTCAGTTCAGTAATGGCAGAAGATGATGCCTTTTTAGATAAAGCGGTAGAAGGTGCAGTAATGTTTGCTTTAAACCAGGGTGAAATTTGTACCTGTCCATCACGTTTATTGATCCAGGAAGATATTTACGAAAAATTTATTGCCAAAGTAATCGAGAGAACAGAAGCGATAAAAATCGGTAGTCCTTTGGATAGAACTGTAATGATGGGTGCGCAAGCTTCGAAAATCCAATATGAAAAAATTGCGCAATATATTAAATTAGGTAAAGAAGAAGGTGCCGAAGTGTTAACTGGTGGCGAGGTGAATGAATTACCTGGCGAATTGGGTGGCGGTTATTACATCAAACCAACAATCTTTAAGGGCCATAACAAAATGAGGATTTTCCAGGAGGAAATTTTCGGTCCGGTATTGGCCGTTACAACCTTTAAAACAGTCGAAGAAGCCATTGAAATTGCAAACGATACTTTGTATGGTTTAGGTGCAGGTGTTTGGACGCGCGATGCGCATGAGCTTTACCAGGTACCGAGAGCCATTCAGGCAGGTCGTGTTTGGGTAAATCAATACCATGCTTATCCTGCAGGTGCTCCTTTTGGTGGCTACAAGCAATCGGGCGTGGGCAGAGAAAACCACAAAATGATGCTAGGCCACTATCGCCAGACCAAAAATATGCTTATTTCTTATGATAAAAATAAATTGGGTTTCTTTTAGTTAGATCATAGTTGATGGTTTGTTAGTTCATAGCTTAGTGTTTCATAAAAACTAAATCTTGCGATAAATGAAATAAGCACCGCGGCTATCAACTACCTGACAATGAACCATCAACCACATAAGTATTAAAATACGAAGAACCATAAAACCACCTATACATTATCATGATCGAGCGAATAGACAGTACAGAAAAAGCAAAAGAGCTGATTGCGATACTTAAAGAAAAACATGGAGAACTTATGTTTTACCAGGCCGGTGGTTGTTGCGAGGGTACACAGCCTCAATGTTTCGAAAAAGGAGGTTATTACCTGCGGATGCGCGATGTTTGTTTAGGTGAAATAGAAGGTTGCGGGTTTTGGGTAGATAGAGACCTGTTCGAGTATTGGAAATTCTCACACTTTACTTTGGATGTTCTGGATGGATTTGGAGTAGGTGGTTTTTCGTTAGAAACCCCACTTCAAAAAACCTTTAAGATCCATTACCGCCTATTCTCCGAAGAAGAATTAAAAGATTTAACTCCAGTTAAAACGGCAGAGTAATTTTGGTTTATTTGGTAAACAGAGGTCAGTTTGGAGCAATCCGGCTGACTTTTTTTATTACTGTTACGTCATGCTGAATTTAGTTCAGCATCTTTCTTGTTTTTAAAAATTTATGCAATCTTTGCATTAAAAATTAAACCATGCGTAAACTATTTGCCGTCCTTTCTACTATCCTAACCATATTTGCCATTAAAGAAACGGTATATGTATTTACTTCTAACGAAGCAGACATGGTTAAGCAAAAATCCATCATGATTGTAATTGCTTTAAGCATTACCATACCGTTAATCATTTTAACACTTTGGCTTTGGTCGCCGGGTAGAAAGAAAAATGGTTAACAAAACTAAGCAATAAACTTACTTTTCAATTCGGGAGTGGGCACCCAACAACTCTCCTGCTTTCCCCACCATTTGTAACGGTTTTTGGCAATTATATCATAAACCCAGTCACGTATAAACTTAGGAATAATTAGAAATGCATAAAGAAGCGGAGTTAATCCATTGAGTTTTCGGGCCACTCTTAGTGCCGCTGAAGATTTGGTATAGAGTTTTCCATCCTCCAGCAATAAAATGGTATTCAATTTTTCGGGATCAGCATTAAATTTAGGCAGCATTTCTTTAGCGTAATCACCCTGTAGTGCAGTAAATTTGAATTGATCCTTTTTATCGTGTTCAATAACAAACTGCACAGATGAATTACAGAGGTTACAAACGCCATCAAAGAAGATTACTGGTTGCCGGATCATAGATTATAAAAATAAAGTTTTTTAATGCAAAAACAGCCATCGTTTTCTCAGAATATTAAGCTTTTGGCAGAAAGACTAAAGCTTAAAAAACATAATCCCTATTATATTTAATAATTCTATCATTTTACTTTAGTCTTTAAAGCAATATCAAAAAATAATTTTACGTTTTTATATTTTGATAGAGAACAATTTAGCTAGGAAACGCTAAAACAATCCAGCTTCAACTTTCTTACCTTAAAACATTTTTATATATTTGCCCAATCCTTCTTCCATGCAAAAGAAAACACTTCTTGACGGACAAAAAATTCAGATTACAATTAAGAGGCTCTGCCATCAATTAATTGAAAACCACGACGATTTCGCAAATACCGTTTTAATTGGCATCCAGCCAAGGGGTATTTTTTTAGCAGATCGTATTCATCAGGATCTTCAGCTTATCCTTAAAAACAAGAAAATTTTAAAGGGAAACCTCGATATTACTTTCTTTAGAGATGATTTCCGCCGTAAAGACGGACTGGTTACCGCAAGCAGCAACTCAATCGATTTTATTATCGAAGGCAAAAAAGTAATCTTAATTGATGATGTACTTTGGACCGGCAGAACCATCAGGGCAGCGCTTGATGCCTTGCTTGCTTATGGCCGACCAGAGAAAGTGGAACTTTTGGTTTTAATAGACCGGAGGTTTAGCAGACATTTACCTATAGAACCCGATTATATTGGGCATCAGGTAGATAGCTTAAACTCACAACAGGTAAAAGTAACCTGGGCGAGTGAAGGAAGTGAAGATAAAGTGATTTTAATATCCGAAAATAATAAATAAAATGGCAGCAGAAAAACTATCAACCCGACATCTTTTAGGCATTAAAGATATTAACCGGAATGATATCGAATTGATTTTCGAAACTGCAGATAATTTCAAGGAAGTGATTAACAGGCCGATTAAAAAGGTTCCTTCACTTCGTGACATTACAATTGCCAACATCTTTTTCGAAAACTCTACCCGTACCAAACTTTCATTCGAACTTGCTGAAAAGAGACTTTCAGCCGATGTGGTTAATTTTGCAGCTTCATCATCGTCAGTAAGCAAAGGCGAAACCCTGATTGATACTGTAAACAACATCTTATCAATGAAAGTTGATATGGTGGTAATGCGTCATCCTTATGCCGGCGCGGGTCAGTTTTTAAGTAAACATGTAAAGGCTCAAATTGTAAATGCCGGAGATGGCGCACACGAGCACCCAACACAAGCCTTACTTGATGCTTTTTCCATTCGCCAAAAACTGGGCGATGTATCCAGTAAAAAAGTAGTAATCGTGGGTGACATCCTGCATTCACGTGTAGCCATATCTAACATTCTTTGCCTGCAGCGTTTAGGCGCCGAGGTAATGGTTTGCGGTCCTACAACCTTAATTCCCAAACATATCCATCAACTCGGCGTAAAAGTTGAGCATAATTTAATTAAAGCCCTAAACTGGTGCGACGTCGCAAATATGCTGCGTATCCAATTAGAGCGTCAAGACATTAAATACTTCCCATCTTTAAGGGAATACGCCATGATGTACGGCTTAAACAAACAGATTTTAGATAATCTTGATAAAGAAATCATCGTGATGCATCCCGGCCCAATAAACAGAGGTGTTGAGATTACCAGCGACGTAGCCGACAGCAAACAGTCTATTATTTTAGAACAGGTAGAAAACGGAGTGGCCGTGAGAATGGCGGTATTGTATCTGTTGGCAAGTCAGGGGTAGGTTAGTTGGGAGTTCTTAGTCCTCAGTCTATAGTCGTGAGTCCTCAGTTCAGAGTCATCAGCTGCATTGGTTGATGGCTTGATGTAATGTACTTCAAGATTTTATAGTGGCAGTTGGCAATGTAACAATCCCCAACAATTTAACAATTGCCACAATACAGTTAACCAGTTCAACCAATGAACCTAACTTTTCCACATTCGTTCACCCCTGAATACCAAACCAAAAATCCTATCGTTAACTTGTGTTATTAACAGATGTTAATTACTTCTGTTGATAAGCTTTGATACTATTTCTAATTTAGTACCAACCATATTTGAAACCAATGCAGAAAAAATACTTACTAATTCCGCTAATTTTAGCTGGAAGTTTTAGCACTTACGCTCAGGTTAGCGCGGTGCAGAACCTCAACAAAAACTATCAAACGGGCTTAGAATTATTAGACAAAGAAAAATACACCGCAGCTGCACAACAGTTTAAACTTGTTGAGCTGCAACGTTATAAACCTTCTACCCAGACAGAGAGCAACGCCGAATTATCTTTACTGAAAGAGAACGCAAAATTTTATGCCGCCGTTTGCGCACTGGAGTTAACCAATGCAGATGCTGAAAGTTTATTTCAGGCCTTTATCCGGGATTATCCGTTAAATCCGAACACCAAACTTGCTTATTTCTATGTTGGAAAGACTTATTTCAACCAGAAAAACTATAAAAAAGCTTTAGAATGGTTCGAAAAAACAGATCCTTCTACACTTTCTGGCAAGCAGAGAAACGAATATCAGTTTAAACAGGGTTACGCCTATTTTGAACTTAAAGACTACGAAAAAGCAGAACCTTTATTCGAAAAAGTTAAAAAAGAAGAGGGCGATTTTCAGGAAAGCGCTACCTACTACTTTGCTTATATCAATTACTTAAACAAAGAGTATAAAACAGCTTTAGCTAACTTCGAAAAATTAAAGGGCTCTCCTACCTATGAGGCGAGTTATCCATACTACATCACTTCGATGTACTATCTTGATGAGCGTTACGATGATGTAATCAGCTATGCTTTGGCATCGATTCAGAAAACCAAACAGCAGTTCGAACCAGAAATGTTGAGTTTGGTTGCCGCATCGTACTTTGCAAAATCAGAATTCAAAAATGCTGAAAAGTATTTCGCCGAATATTATGCAAAAGATAAAAGCGAAACCAAGAACAATCTCTTCATTTACCAATATGGATATTCTTTGTTTCAGAATAAAAAATACAAAGAGTCTGTTGCCGTTTTAGAGAAGTTGAATACTGATGACGTTTACCTGCAAAACGGTATGCATACGCTGGGTAAAGCATTTATCCAGTTGGGCAACAAGCAGAAAGCGCAAAGTGCTTTTTTCAGGGCTTCGCGTTTAAGTTTTGATAAGGGTATACAGGAAGAAGCCTGGTTAAACTATGCCAAATTAAGTTACGAGTTAGAATTCCACCAGCAAGCTTTAGAGGCTACGCAGGGTTTCTTAAAAACTTTCCCAAAATCTCGTAAAATAAATGAGGCAAAAACCTTATTAGGTGAAGTTTTATTAACCACCAAAAACTACCAGGCAGCTGTTGATATTCTTGAGCCAATTCCGGATAAAAACCTTGAGGCCAAAGAAGCTTATCAAAAAGTAACCTATTTCCGTGGATTAGAGTTTTATAATGAAAGGGCATTCCCGAATGCATTATCAATGTTTTTACGTTCTGAAACGTTCCCGGAAGACAATGAGATCAATGCATTAAATACTTACTGGAAAGCAGAATCAATGTACGAACTGCGTAAGTATGGCGAAGCAGTTAGCACTTTCGAGAAATTTTTAAAGATGCCGGATGCCGATAAAACAGGCGTTTACAATTTCGCGAACTATGCTTTGGCTTATGCTGCTTTCGAAGATGAGAAATACAGCAAAGCAGCTACTTATTTCGAAAAATTCCTTGCTGGTAATGATAAAGATCAAAAAACCATTGATGATGCGACCATTCGTTTAGCCGATTCGTATTTTGTAAATAAGAACTATGGTGATGCAATGGCCAATTACAATAAAATCATCAGCCGCAAAACAACTTCTGAAGATTATGCCACTTTCCAAAAAGGAATGATCCAGGGATTGGAAACGCAGTATGATGCGAAAATTGCAACGATGCAAAGTTTGTTAAATACTTTTCCAAATTCCAATTATGCTGATGATGCCGGCTTCGAAACCGCTTATACTTATTTCAACAAAGGCGATTTTGATAAATCTAAATCAGATCTTGTTGCATTGGTTGCCAAATACCCACGCAGCAGCTATGTAGCGAAAGCCTTGGTTACCATTGGCTTGGTTCAGTACAATCAAGACCAGGATGATGCCGCTTTAGAATCGTTCAAAAAAGTAATCCGCGATTACCCAACTGCCGACGAAGCTAAACAGGCAATGGAATCGATCAAGAACATTTACGTAGATCGTGGCGATGCGAATGGCTTTATTACTTATGCTGCTACTACCCCACTTGGAAATTACTCTGGTTCTGAACAGGATAACATCGTTTTTGCCGCAGCCAATAATACCTATCTAAAAGGAGATGCGAATGGCGCATTCCAGGCAGTAAATGCTTATTTCGATAAATTCCCTAAGGCCAACCATGAAAAAGAAGCTAAATTTATCAGGGCAGAATCCTTGGTTAAATTAGGTCGTCCGGATGAAGCCATTCCAGATTACGAATTTATCTTAAACGACTGGACGAGCGATTATACTGAACGTTCTTTGGTAAGTATCTCTCAACTCTTCTTAAATCAGAAAAAATACAACGAAGCGATTGTTTACCTGAAAAGATTAGAAACCACAACCGATTACAAATCGCACTATAGTTTTGCCATCAACAATTTATTAAAGGCTTACACCGCCTTAAATATGCCTGATGACATGCTTAAATATGCACAGCTGACCAAAGAATCGGAAAAAGCTTCGGAAGAAGAAAAAAACAGTTCAAGCTTATATTCTGGTAAAGCTTACTTGTTAAAAGGTGATACTACCACAGCCATCAAAGAATTTAAAAATGTAGTGGCTAAAACAAAAACCATTGCCGCTGCCGAAGCAAAATACAATTTAGCTTTATTAGAATACAACAAAGGTGATTTCAAAACTTCATCTAAAACCTGTTTTGATCTGGTTAACAACATGGCCGCTTACGATTATTGGGTAGCAAAGGCATTTATCCTTTTATCTGATAATTATGTGGCACTAAAAGACAATTTACAGGCAAAAAGTACACTTCTCAGTATAATTGATAATTACGAAGGCAAGGACGATATCATTCCTACAGCCAAAGAAAAACTAGAAAAACTAAACCAGAAGAAGTAGCATTATGAAATCGATTAAATATATATATAGTTCACTGTTTTTTTTAGCTGCTGGATTAATGACTGCTCAGGCACAGGATAAAAAAACTGAGGAAAAAGGGGTAGTAAACGAAGAGATTGAAGTAGTGCGCCCATATAAGCCAATTTTGGCCGAAGCGGTAAAGTTGAGAAGGAGCCCGAATTTGGACGACGTTAAAACTTACAAAGCAAAATTAAACTACAGCATTTTAGATAGAAAGCTGGAGTTGAACAGCGATATCCAAAAGCTACAGGCACAAGCCTTAGCTGAAGAAAAAGCAAGCATTTTGGTTAACAACTACGTAAAAGGTGCATTCGGATCATTGGGTACCCTTTTGGGAGAAGCCTATTTTAACACCGGCAAAGATGAAGGACTACAGGTTGGTGGTTATTTTAAACACTTTAGTCAGGAAGGAAAATTAAATAAACAGAACAGCAGCAACCAACAGTTAAGTGTTTTTGGTCGCAGTATTTTAGATGAAAATACCGTAAGTGGCCGTATCAATTTTGAGCGTAACGGCACTTATTTTTACGGTATAGATAATGCCCGGCCAACCCTAAACCCTAATCCAGATAAACAGGCTTTAACGACTATCGAATTAGAGGGTGAACTGGTGAAAAACTTTACTGAAGATGAAGATGCTTTTAGTTATGCTTTAAAAGCGAATGGTTATATCTGGAACGATAAATTTAGCGCCAAAGAAAATTACCTCAGCTTAAACGGTTATGTAAACAAACGTATCAATTCTTTAAACCTTGGCTTAGCTGCATCAACCGAATTTGGAAATACGAAAGATGCTTTAACCAGTGTTGGCAATAACCTGTTGCGTTTAAACCCTTATATTCGTTTACAGGTTAAAGGTGCTAAAATTACTGCAGGAGTTAATTTTGTACAGGAATTTGGCGCCTACAGCAGTTCAAAGATATTTCCGGCAATTACTGCCGATTTCACGCTGATTCCTGATTATCTGCAGGTTTTTGGCGAGGTTAAGGGAGATGTAAACAGAAACTCTTTAAAAGGTTTTACAGATGAAAACCCCTGGCTAAACAACAATATCTTAGTGAAAAACACGGTAGAAAAATTAAGTTTCAGTGCAGGTATTAAGGGTACAGGCGGACCAGGTTTTGGTTACAAAGCCCGTATCTATGTAAAACAGTTTGATGATATGCCTTTGTTCGTAAATAACTTTACCGACTTTAATAAGTTTGATGTGATATACGATTTCGGCAAAACGAAATTAACGGGTTTAGAAGGCGAAATTTCTGTTCAGGTAAGTGATGCTTTAAAATGGACCGGTAAATTAAACGTCGACGATTGGAAGCCTGCTTCTGAAACTTACTCCTGGTTTAAGCCGGGTTTAAAAGTGAGCTCGAACTTTATGTATACCTTTAACAAAAAGCTAAGCTTTAACGCAGGTGTGGTGATCCAGGATGATGTAAAAGCTAAAGTATACACGGGTGCTCCTGTTCCTGCTTCACAATACGTAATTCCCAATACCAATATAGAACTTATTGAAACGGTTAAAGGTTATGTAGATTTAGGGCTGGGTGCAGATTACAGGATCAATAAAAAATTCTCTGTTTTTGCAAAAGCAAACAACATCTTAAATAAAAACTACAGTAGATATTTGTACTATCAGGTTAATGGATTTAATATTTTCGGAGGCTTGACTTATTCATTTTAGGATAAAGAAACCTCTAAAGTCTTAATGAAACAAAAAAATGCTTTCCGAAATCGGGAGGCATTTTTTTATGGGCTGTTTAGTAAAATCTTCATTGCCCAAGTCTGTTTTCTAAAAACAAAGTATTTGGAATAACAGGTATAATCAGATAATCATTTCGACTGTATCGTCATTACGGGAAGGCTTTTTCAGCTGACGAAGCAATCTTACAACGATCGCTACCAGCGTGCGAATTAAAATTGCTTCGTTCCTTGCAATAACGATTTTTCTATTAGGGGTTTGTCATTGATAGCGTAGTCTATTGACAGAATCTATCAGTACGGCCGTCATTCTCGCGCAGGCGGGAATCTTAAAGCGCTTGCATTACGATTCCCAATCAAGTTGGGAATGACGATTCCTCGCAGCCTAAAGTTCTCTAAAAATCTGTCACTCATGTTGATTTTAAACAATTAATTAACCCTCAGACTGACGACCGTGGTGCTCAACTTAATAATATTCAATGATGCTATTTTAAGAAAATTATTTTACTTAAACCGATATCCTACCCCAATCCTAAAAACCTGATTGGTCTGTTTAAAAGAGTCCAAACTATTGCTCACCTTGTATGGCGTTAACCATTGGTAGCTTCCATTGATATCAAATTGCTTAATGTGAATACTGATGCCGCCTGTAAACCCTATATTTACCTTATTGCTTCCTGTATTTACTAAGGTCGAGTCGATTTGCTTGCTATGATATAATGTATCACGTGGATTGGCTATATGGGTAATCATTTCAGACTGCTTGCCCACAAAACCAATTACCGGACCTCCTTTAACACTTATATGTTTTGAAAGCCTATAGGCAGCTGTTAAAGGAATATCTACTGTAATCACTTTTCGTGTAGCTGCAATTGTAAACGGTGGTAATGAATCAGGGCGGAAATAATTCGGATGTGTAAATTCTCCTGCAATTTTTTGATAGCTATTAAGATTTAAACTCATAGCTAGCTGCCATTTCTTATTTAGTGCATACATACCAAATATACCTGCATAAAAACTACTGTTGCCTTTTTGCACATTCATTCCTGTTGTTATGCCATAACTGTAGGTTGGCTCTGCATTATTTTCCTGTTTGTTTTTAGCTATTTTAATTTTAGGCAACCTGATATTTTTTACCTTCTGGTTTTTACCAGAAGTAATGCGATCTGCTTTATTATTATTCTGTTTCTTATTGCTGTTTCCTGATGATGCATTTCGCAAATTATTAGTGTTATGCATGGGCAAAGCGGTATTTTGATCCAAAATAGAAATAAGTGAAGGGAGAAAATTAGAGCGGCTATTTTCGCGCTGAAATCCTTCTGGCGCCAATAATAAAGCGCTACCCTTCGTAAATGAGCTATCCAGTTTTTGACCAATATTTCCGGGAACCTCAACTTTTGAGTTAACGCTTAGTGGTTGCGCACTTAAATTCTCAAATGGTTTAAACCCGTCTGACCTTTTTGTAACATTCTGTCCGTTTTTAAAAAGAGAAACAGCATTTGTTTTCACTGCAGATAAAGTTAAGTTTTCAATGTCCTTTGTCTGTTCTTCAAGCCTAATACCATCATGATCAACTGTTTTATTTCGCTCCACAGCTGCATTTATCGAACCCCCTGCCCCGTTAATGCTATCCTTAAGTATTGTTGTATCGGCTATTTCATTGTAATTTAATACCTTATTACTATCCACAAGTATTGAATCTGTAAGGACGGGCTTAACTTTATGATGTGTTTCTTTCTGTTTATTTTTTGATTTCAGAACGATGAAATAGCCTACAGTAGAAGCGGTAACAGCTACAAACAACGAATAACCAATTACTTTAAACAGTTTGGCTCCCGTTGATACCTTAGGGCCGTGGCCACCTGGAGTACTGATAGGCATTTGCTCATTGAGCAATTTGTGCATACCCGCCCAAGAGGCATCCGAAACATCCTTAACTGGCAAACTATCGAATTTATTGCGCCAAAGTTTATGATACCATGCTGAATTTCTCATCTTCTTTTTATGTTTTCAGTTGGTTTATCAATTGTTGAGGAAGCAAACATTTTCCTCAACTGTTTCTTTGCTTCTGCGAGGTGCCACCTTGAGGTACTCTCGGTAATATTCAAATGTTCTCCAATTTCTTTATGTGAGTAGCCATCTATAACCGAAAGGTTAAAAACCAACTGAGTCGCAGTTGGCAGCAGGCGTATCAATTTTAGGAGGTCTTCTACAAAAAGCTTATCTAATACCGATGGTTGAATAAAGATTTCTTCTATCTCATCCTGGCTGACCGTTTCATTAAACCTGGCTTCTCTTCTGCTAATATCAATGCACGATCTTACCATTACAGTCCTGATCCAGGCACCAAATTCTCCTTTTTTAGCATCAAAGGTCTGGATATGCTGAAAAATCTTCAAAAAACCAATGTTCAGCGCATCTTGCGCCAGATCATCAGATTTTAAATAACGGAAACATATACGCAGCATATCGGCATAGTAAAGCTTATAGAGACCTTCCTGTGCTTGCCGCTCATTGGCTTTACAGCCTTTGATCAGTTTAGTATCTTGCTTAAAAAAAAGGTTCATCCATTTGGTTCGGTAAGCGGTTTTTCATCGTGTTGTAATGAGATTACGCAATGAATAGGAAAAACGCTGGGTTAAAATTAACTTATTTTTTTCCAGTCTATTTTAGTTTTTCGACCAAGCGTTTATAACACTGCGTTCGTATTAGTTTATAAACCCTAGCCCATGCACCATACCCAGAGCTACAACAGACATAACGAATGGTACAATACACATTTCCCATCCGAAAGTGCTAAAACTGATTTTTATGAAAAATCGACAGCAACTGGCGAAAACAATATAGCTTATTGGCTCCAAAAACTCTTTTTTAAATGCCTTGATCCGCTTCTGTATAAAAAAGACCAGAGCTGGCTTACTATTGGTGATGCTTATGGATTTGATGCGCAGTATATCCTTAATTCAGGCAATAGGGCATTGGCAACCGATCTTAATACCGATTTTTTGAACATTGCATTAAAAAAAGGGATTATTAATGCTTGTGCTGCAGAGAATGCAGAAAAACTCACGCAAGAAGACAATAGTTTTGATTTTGTGCTTTGTAAAGAATCCTATCACCATTTCCCGAGGCCGTATGCTGCGATGTATGAAATGATCAGGGTGGCCAGATGCGGTGTTATAGTAATAGAACCACAAGATCCGGTAACCAAGATGCCCATGTTACTAATGTTAAACAATCTTTTTGCCAGGAATGCACATTTTTTGAATAAATTATGGAAAAACCGCTTTTCGTTCGAGCCGGTTGGAAATTTTGTATACAAAGTTTCTGAAAGGGAGTTCGAAAAATTAGCGGCTGGTTTAGACCTGCCCATGGTTGCTTTTAAAAAAATCAATCCAAACTACTGGTTTAAGGGAGCAGATTTAATATCAACCGACCAGCATAGTAAACAGTTTTTCTTTATTAGAATGAAGAAGTTTCTCTTTGATATCCTTGTTAAAGTAAAAGCCATCCCCTCTCAGGTATTAACTACAGTTATTTTTAAACAGTTGCCAGATGAGGATACCATAAACCTACTCAAGAAAAACGGCTACGATTTGGTTTATATTCCAGAAAACCCTTATCTGAATTAAACGATACCCACTCTTATCATACACTCACATCTAAATAAAACATGAAAATCAACTCAACACCTAAAATCCTTTACTTTTTCTCGATCTTAATGTTACTAGGATTTTTGATACTAACTTACTTTTTTTATCCCCGTGTGCTATGGAGCGAATTCTTTGCCTCAGCAGCTATTTTTTTGCCCATTGCGGTTGGGATAATTATTTTAGCTATTCTTTTGTTTATGGGAATCTACCTAATGATGAAAGGTATAAATCATGGAAAGAAAAAGAAACACGTTAGATATTTATAGGCTTAAAACGTATATATTATTATGAGATGATTTAGCTGTATCCCTATATCCAATCATTACTTATCCCACCACACCCTTGCGGTAAGTACATCGCCTCCTGCTATCCTGGCTACGGCATCTTTATAATTCTGGGGGTTGTTCAGCACTTCGGTTGATAGGTAGATCATCCGGCGGGGAATAGTGCCATTGGTAACGTTACCTTTGTAGTTTATGGGAATGAGTTTAGGGTAATCGCTTCTTTTCCAATTTAACCAGGCTTCTATAAAATTAAAATTGGTGCCCGTGGCTACCCAATACTGTGTATTGATTGAAGCTAATGCATTTTGTGTGTTACTTTCATCAAGTGGGTTTTGGCTAACAAACGCAGTAATCTTATTAGCGTCAACCGTTGCGGATGGATCTAACTGGGCAAGTGACTGTATGGCTCCGGTTAATCCGTTAGTATAATGTTGTTTTGCCGTACCACTAATATTCCAGCCCCTCACCTTAGCTTCGGCAAGTAAAAATTCAGTTTCGGCGTAACTCAGTATAAAAATCGGTCCGCCCAATTTAAGATATACTGCGGTACGTGGTCTGGAGTATTTCCCTAACGGCGCAAAATCACTTCCGCTGCCTGTACCGCCCGGATAGTTTGGCGAATGACTGATATCAGTTGCCCCACCCTGCAGATCAAACCCATTAGGCATGCCCAACTGAACTGCTGCGTCGGTATTTCCGTTTAGGTTTTGATCGGCATTTTTAGCCAATCCATCTTTTGGTACTTCACCGATCACACTCAATCTGGGGTCGTTAGTATTCCTTAACTGATCGATTAATGTTTTACTCCAGCGTACTTCCAGATAATCAGAAAAGGTTCTCAAAGCAAGTGATGTCCCGTTCTGGCTGTTAAATGAGGAGGCATCGGTTAACAGGATCGCGTTGTCATTGATGTCTGTAAATGTTTTATCAGCAACCTTCTCTGTCCATTGCCTGGCTTTTTCCGGATCACTTTTGGTTAAGCGCATGGCAACCCTCAACATTAACGAGTAGCCAAACTTCTTCCATTTTGCAACATCGCCCTGATAAAAAAGATCCGCAGTAGGTCCTGGTTTTTCGGTATCCAGTTGCGCGGTGGCAGCATCAAGATCGTTCAGCATTTGGTTGTAAATATCTTCCTGCCGATCGTAAACAGGGTATTTAATGCCCTGCATGGCCTTAACAGCCTCCTTATAAGGTACGTCACCATAGGTATCTGTAATTCTTTGTAAAACCAGCACGAACATGATATCGCCGATGGCAATCAGGTTTTTATACGCTACCGGATCTTTCAGTCTGGCCAGTCGCTGCATCTCTCTGATGGATGAAGCATCCTTATATCCTTCGTCAAAAATACGCCCCTGATAATCGGTAAAACTGCCCACATTGATATATTTATCTCCATTATTGTAATAATAATAGGTAGAGGCAAGCAATTGCATCATGGTACTTTGATACAAAAGCTGGTAATAACCCAAATTGGCATATTTTAACTGCGCCTGGGCAAGCAGGCTATTGGGATCGTAATTACTTTCAGTCAGTTTGGTTGGATCGGTATTGATCCGATCTAACTTTGCCTTAGAACAGCTGCCCATTAAAGCCAGAAAAAAAATACCCAAAACACACCACTTTCTCATTACCATCGTTATTTGAATTTAAAATTAAAATTAACCCCAAACGTTCGCGTTGCCGGCAATGAAGCCCCTTCTATACCAGCATAACCCAGCGTGGGCGAAAACTGCGATTCAGGATCTATATTCTTACTGTATTTAAGTAACGTAAATAGGTTTCGGCCCACCAGATCAATCCCAATACTGCAAAAAGGTATCCTTTTTAAAAAATTATTATTAAAAGTATAGCCCAATGTGGCCTGTCTGAGTTTAATAAAACTCCCATTGAGTACCGCTAACGCAGAAATATTGGTGGCCAGTTCAGGGTAATAGGCATAAGCAGGAACGTTAATGGTATTTTTTTGTCCATTTTCCAATACCCCATCGGCTACAATACCTGTTTCTCTACCCACCAGAGTTGCCTTATTTAAGCCAAGCACGTAGCTATAATATTCTGTTGCGGATAGGATTTTATTGCCAAATCGGTAATCGATCAAAAAAGAAAAACTAAACTGTTTATAGCTAAAACTGTTGGTTATACCACCGTACAAAGTAGGCATAGTACCACCCATGGGGATAAAATTGCCCCGTTTAGGGATGCCATCTGATCCGATGATCATATTGCCACTGGCATCGCGCAAATAATCGTAAGCCATAACCTGGGTAATCGGTTTACCAACTACCAATGCCGTATTGGCATTTAATGGCCTATAAGTACCTGTCAGCGTATAATTACTATTGTCATCAATGGAGAGTAGTGTATTTTTCACCTTGGTCAGATTAAGGTTAACCTGCCATTTACTGGTGGTGGTAAGGATTGGGGTGTATCCTAAAGCCAGTTCTATTCCTGCATTACGGGTTTCACCAAGATTAACGTAAGCCGAGGTAAAACCAGTGGTAACAGACTGTTTTGCATTGATGATTTCGTTGTGGGTAACACGATTAAAATAAGTAAAATCAATATCCAATCGGCTGTTAAAAAACTTAAGGTCAAGACCAGCTTCTATTTCGTTTAAGGTGAAGGGTTTTAAATTGTAGTTGGGTAAATCGCTGGAAAAGCCGCCAACAGGAGTACCATTCACCTGATCATCTACTGTATAATAAATTTGTGTGGTATAAGGAACGATAGGTTCGCCGCTGGTTTTGGCAAAATCAAGGCGCAGTTTACCAAAATTCAGAGCTTTTAATTTCAAGAGATCTGAAAAAATAAAACTGCCCGATACTCCTGGCACAAAAATCCCGCGGTTATTAGCAGGCAAAGTTGAATAGATATCATATCGTCCCGTAACTGAGAAATTAAGAAAATGCTGATAACTCAGGTCGGCAGTGTAATAAGCAGATTCTGTTACAATCCTCGAGATAGCTAATGTTTTGGTACTGGTAATCAGATTTTCGGGGGTATATAAGTAAGGTACCTTAAATTGTGAGCCTTTTATCTTTTCGCTATTGCCTTTTCTTTCGCGATAATTCGCCCCCATAGAAAGCTCAAGATTGAGTTTATCGCTAAGATTCCGGGTGGCACTAAACAGGATATCGCTATTCAGTTCAGAGGTGCTGTTCTGATCGTAGGCATTTATACCGCCCTGCCGGTTGATAGAAAAAGCAATTCCGGTAGGCAAAATGCTCACCAATTCATCCCAGCTCGAATCGTAACCAATTCTTCCCTGAACAGATGCCCAACTGGCCAGTTGATACTTCAGCACTGCGGATGAAATATAGCGGTTGCGGCTGGCATGATCAGCTTGTTTATTCATCAAAAAATATGGATTGGTTTTGTATTCGTCGGCATTCCAGCGACTTTCGAAACCTGTTTCCGCATCAAAACCGGGTGCCAGAATCGATTGATCCAGGCTGGTAGCCAGGGCAGAAATTCCATAATTAGGATTTAATGGGCCATCGCTTAAATAACTCTTGTTTTTATTCCATTCATAAATATAATTGCCTGTTAAACTCAGCGATATTTTAGGGCTTAAGGCTACTGTGCCATAAAAATTTAACGTTTTACGGTTTAGTGCGCCATTGCTTAAAATAGAATTGTAATCTAAATTGGAAACCGAAACCCGATAGTTATTCTTTGTATTTCCGCCAACAAGTGAAAGTGTATTGGTAAATGCCGGAGCAATACGATAAAAAGTCTGGATGTTATTTTTAACAGGAGCGTAAGGTCGCATAGAACCATCTACCTGAGGAGTTAATTTGCCGTCCATCATTTCTCCCCAGCTTAACAAACCTGTTGAAATGGCGTTATACAAATCGGCAGGACGTTTGTTCTGAGCCCCTTGCCCGTATAAATATTGAAAATCGGTTGAGTTAACAGGAACATCGAAAGCCAGGTTGGAATTGTATTCAAATTTAGCTTTGGAATTTTCTCCTCCGCTTTTAAGGTTAATGAGGATCACACCATTGGCCGCCCTCGCCCCATATAAAGCCGAAGCTGCCGATCCTTTTAATATGGTTATCGTTTCAATATCATCTGGATTAATATTACTGATCCCATCACCATAGTCGGCACCACCATACTCGTTGGCACTTCCCCTGATGCTATTATCAATGGGTACACCATTTACGACAAATAATGGAGAGGCGGCAGTCATACTCGAAACACCCCTAATGAGCACACGCGCAGCAGACCCAGGGCCACCGTTTACACCTGTAATATTTAGTCCGGCTACCCTCCCCTGCAGTGCCATAATCAGATTACTTTCTCTTGCTTTGGTAATAGATGAGCCTTTAATAGTGGTAAGGGCATAACCTACTTTATCATTATCTTTTTCAATGCCCAAAGCAGTAATGACCACTTCTTTTAAAAAACGGACACTATCTGTTTCCATCCCTCCGGCATTTTTTCTAATTACAATGAGATGATTGGGTAGCAAGGAATAAGTGTAACCACTGTTAAGCAGAAGTTGATCAATCACTTTTACAGCTTCCTCTTTTTCTACCTTGATGGATACCTGATGTTTGGGAATTTTAGATTCGCTGTAGGCGAAATGATAAACAGTTTGCTGCTGTATAGCTTCCACAACCTGCTCAAAATTTGCCCCGTTAAAATTTAAAGTAACTTTAGTTTGCGCATGGGCACATAGCGGAAAAATCAATCCAATTAACAATATAATCCGCTGCACAAAATTCATGGCAACAAATATACATGGCTAAAGTATTATGTGCTAACGGTAGATATACACATTTTTGCCATTTACCGAATAATTGAAGTTTTCGATGAGTTTTAGCACCTCTAATGCTTCCGCAAGTGTTTCTTTATCAACATGCCCAGTAAACCTCACGGCTTTAAGTTCAGGTGTTTTAAAGGCTATTTTGATACCATACCAACGCTCAAAAAGTTTAGCAATTTCCTCAAAACTATTGTTTTTATAAATAAGCTCGTGGTTTGTCCATGCCGTTTCCAAAATACGCTCAGTCCCGGTGCCAGTAAAGTAGCTAAGTTGACTCATGCTTGCTTTATCACCAGCCAATGTGAATTTATCATTTGGCTTTAAGATAAAAGTTTGTTTGATATTATTTTTAAGGGAAATAGATACCTTTCCTCTGATTAAGGTGGTTTCGGAGAAAGTATCGTTCGGGTAAGCTTTAACATCAAATGCGGTACCCAGTACTTTTACAGCCAATTGTTCGGTGTGCACGATAAAAGGATGCTGAGGATCTTTTTTTACATCAAAAAATGCCTCACCAATTAGGTAAACATCCCTGGTAGTTGCAGTAAAATGTTCCGGGTATTTTAAACTACTTCCCGAATTCATTTTTACGGTAGATCCATCGGCCAGTACAATGGTTTTCACCTCTGCGGCTTTGGTTAGCGCCTGTTTTAATTCCAGCAGATCTGTTTTTGTGAAGAAAATCGTTTCTCTGTTGTATACCAGTGCACCAGCGATCACAATGGCTACAACCGCAGCAATTTTTATCCAGATACGATAAGCTTTATTTTTGACAACTGTTAAGCCCGGTTCTCCCGGAACTGTAATTTGAGCTTTGATCCGATTAAAAACCTGATCAATATTTTCATCCTCAACCGTTTCACCATTAAAGTAAGTTTGTAACAGTTCGTACTCCGTTCTATGCGATGCACTGCCAGCTAAAACAGATCTAAGTTCTACAGATTCATCCGGCGAAATTTCACCGGCCAATTGTTTTCCAAGCAATTCTGTAAATCTTTGATCTGTCATTTTTTTTCCGTGCCTTTATTGTATGTTCCTTTTTCTGTTAAAATTGCCTACAAAAAATAAAAAAAGATAAAGTACCCGCTAAGATAATCAGGGAGATCATTTTTCCAAGTTTTTTTCCATCTGTTCCCTTATTGTTTAAATGCTGTAATACCAAACGGAGCTTCGCAATGGCCCTGAATAATTGCGTTTGCACAGTTCTGGGCGAGATATTTAACAGTTCTGCCACTTCTTTATACTTCATCCCGCTTTCTTTTATTAACCTGAAAACAGTAGCTGCCTGTGGCGCCAAACTTGCAATGGCATGGTCGAGTTGTTGATGCAGTTCTTTAGTTTCGAGAATGTATTCTGGTGTATGAGTTGACACCGAAATATTATCCTCTTCATCTACTAAATCGATAAACGTAATGGAAGAATTTTTTTTAAGGTATTTAAGCGATTGATTTTTTACCGCAATAAAAAAATAACTTTCGGGATTTAAAACAGGAGTACTTGTCAACCGGTTTTCCCAGCATTTCACAAATATTTCGGCTACCAGATCTTCAGCAACCTGTTTATCATTCACATAATAAATGGAAAATTTGATTAACCTAGTGTATAGAAAGCGGTAAAGTTGCTCAAAAGATTTTATATCATCCTCAAGGCAAATCTTATTCCATAAAACGACTAGATCTGGCTTAGTTGCTTTCAACTTGGTTAGTTTGATTGAATCAAATGTAAGGTAATAAAAAATATTTCATAAAAAAATCTTCCTGCTGTAGGCAATTTAACAAAAAAAAGACTCTTCATTAAGTGCCACAATAAGGCACAAACCAATTATAGATCTATTGAAGCATAAAACAATGAATAAAAACAAATATGTACTGGGCATTGATATCGGCGGCTCGCACATTACAGCGGCGGTAATAGATATGCAGCAGCGCAATATCCTTAAAAATTCCTTTACACGTGAGCGCGTAGACTCTCATGGCTCAACAGAACAGATTATCCACACCTGGTGCAATGTAATTAAAGCAGCTTATAAAAAGGCAGATATTCAAATTGGCTGTTTAGGCATTGCAATGCCAGGGCCTTTCGATTATGATAACGGTATCTCTTACATTGCTGGCAATGACAAATATGCTGCATTTTATGGCCTGAATGTAAAAGAAATGCTGGCCAGCGAACTGCAGATTAACAGCGATCAGATTTTAATGAGCAACGATGCTGCCTGCTTTTTAGCCGGAGAGGTGTTTGCAGGCGAAGCCCGTGCCTACCAAAACCTGGTTGGTATTACCTTAGGTACCGGACTCGGAAGTGCCGTGTGTAAAGAAGGAAAAATTACCGATGCCAACCTTTGGTGCTCTTCTTTTTTGAATGGAATAGCAGAAGATTACCTTTCTACCCGTTGGTTTTTGAAGCGTTATTATGAACTCACAGGTTTAAATATCCTAAACGTTCGCGAACTTACCTTACTTTATGAGGAGAACCAGACGGTGCGGAAAATATTTACAGAATTTAGCCATAATCTTGGCCTTTTCCTTAAAGATTTTCAACAAGATCATGTAGTAGAAGCAATTGTGATTGGCGGTAACATTGCCAATGCTTCCAACCGGTTTTTATCCAATGTGATTAAATACCTCGAGTCGCAAGGGATCAATACACCTATTCATATATCCAGGCTGAATGAAGATGCAGCATTAGTTGGTGCTGCGGGTTGTTGGGCAGTAGGCACTGCTAAGCTGACCGAAAGAATTTGATTTTGATTACATATTACACCGCAAGCCAGAGGTAATTTATTATAAAAAGTAACCGTATTATTGAGTAATCCCACAGCCGTATTTTGATTGGTGATTAGGAAATGGATGTTTCTGAGCTTTTGGCAACTACACTCCCGCTTTCCATTACAAGTCCTCGCTGCGCTGTGGGCTTTTCATTGCATCCGATAGCCATCGGATCGGGTTTATGTACAAAGTTTTGTGCCTTGAAAACAAACCGCTGTTCAATAAACCTGACAGCAGCGAGCATCACGATTCTTCATCGTGATAAAGCGGATGGCAGGACAACAGTACCTATGGAATACTAACATTCATTTCCAAAAAAACACCGTTATTATGAATAATATTTTCGATTTAGTTTAAGCATCTTCCACTGCACTATCATGAATTGACTCATGGCACTTTTTATGGTAATATGTAAATGATAGACGTTAGAAATTTCAAATACATCTGGAGAAATCTTTTTACATAATTCAAAGATTTCTCCATTTCGCTCCGCTTCAGTCGAAATGACGGCTATCGTCAAGAAAAAATATTTTAAAATATTTCATTTGCTTGTAGGCAATTTGTGTAAGCAAAATACTCTTATCTATAAAACAGTCCGGACGGAATCCGGAAGGCGGCAAACAATTAACCAAATACTTATTCAAAATTATTCATAATGAATATGAAAAAATCTCTACAGCTCACATGCTTATTGCTTTATGCATCGGCAGGTCTGTATGCAGCTACACCAGCAGATCATTTTAAACGTGCAGTTTCTTATCATTCCGTTTATCAGGATGTAATTAAAGGAACGGTAAAAGATGAAACCGGTAAACCGGTACCAGGGGTTACCATTACCATTAAAGGTGCACAAGGCGGAACACAGACTAATACTTCTGGCCAATATAGCATTGGGGCTAAAACAGGTGATGTTTTGGTATTCTCGTTTATAGGTTACCAGAGCAAAGAAATTACCGTTGGTACACAAAGTACTCTTGATGTATCGTTAACTCCAGATTCTAAAAACCTCGAAACCGTAGTGGTAACGGCATTGGGGATCAAAAGATCAGAAAAATCTTTAACATATACTACCCAGCAGGTATCTGGCGAAGAACTGAATAAAGTGAAAAGCCCCAATCTGGTAAATTCATTAAATGGTAAAGTTGCCGGCATGACGATCAGTCCGAGTTCATCGGGTGTTGGTGGTTCAGCCAAGGTAATTTTAAGGGGAAGCCGTTCGGTAAGCGGCAATAACCAGCCTTTATATGTAATTGATGGAGTTCCTATCAGCAATAACGGTAATGCCAATGCACAACAAAACAGTATTTTTGGTGGCGGCCAAGACGGTGGCGATGGGATATCGAATTTAAACCCAGATGATATTGAAAGTTTAACCGTGCTGGAAGGTGCATCTGCAGCAGCACTTTATGGTAGCCAGGCACAGAATGGTGTAATTTTAATTACCACTAAACAAGGTAAAGCAGGTAAAACACAGATCGGTTTTTCGTCGAGTTTAACTTTTGATAAAATAGCCTACAAACCCGAATTTCAAAACAGTTATGGCCCTGCATCTACTACCACCAGAGACAGCTGGGGAGGTCCTATCAGTAACACCACTGATAACCTTGATCAGTTTTTCCAGACTGGAACAAACGCAACCAATTCAATCAATTTTTCTGGCGGATCTGAAATCGCCCAAACTTATTTTTCTTATGCCAATACTTATGCAAGTGGCATACAAGAAGGTAATAAGTTAAACAGGCATAATATTAACCTGCGTGAAACTGCTAAGTTTCTAAACAACAAATTAACGGTTGATGGAAATGTGAATTATATTAACCAACGCATCAACAATAGCCCATCAATTGGATTGTATAACAACCCTTTGGTTGGTCTTTATCTTTTTCCAAGAGGAGTTGATATCACACCTTATAAAGACAATTATCTGCTTGCAGGCAATGTAGGTACTGCCCGTCAGAACTGGTTAGGTGGCTCTGCAGATATTAACCAGAACCCATGGTTTTTAACCAACCTAAATCCAAACACAGCCATCAGAAACCGCTTTTTATTAAGCGGAAATGTGAAATATGAATTTACACCCTGGTTAAATCTTCAGGTAAGGGGAAATATAGACCGTACTACTGATGATTTCGAAAACAGACGCTATTCTGGTATCAACGGAAACTTTAACTCAAACGGCAAAGGATACTTATCGCAGAATACGCAAACTTTTATCCAAAAATATGCTGATGCGATATTAAATGTAACCGTGCCATTAAAAGGATCAGACTTTAAGATCAACGGATTAATTGGTGGTAGCATTAACGATCAGAAAACAACGGGATTATCTTTAGCAGGCGATTTAAGTGCGGTTGATTTATTTACACCGAATAATACCATTGTAGCAAATGCCGGCACTTATACTTCGGATATATTAAATACAACTAAAGCAAATGATGCTTTCCACAGCCAGTTGCAAGCCGTATTTGCAAATGCGAATTTATCGTATAAAGATTGGGCATTCTTAACTTTAACAGGTAGAAACGACTGGTCTTCGAACCTTGCATTTACACCAAATATTTCCTATTTCTATCCATCGGTAGGTTTGTCATTTATTGTATCTCAAATGGCTAAACTGCCAGAGGCCATTACTTATGCCAAAATAAGAGGTACTTATGCCGAAGTGGGTAATGCAGTGCCACCTTACTTAACCTTTATCCAAAACACTTTGGGTAATGGTGGTGCACTTAACATTAACACTAACAGGGCATTTGCTGAGTTAAAACCAGAGAGAACAAAATCTTTCGAGATTGGAACAGACATGCGTTTTCTGGCCAACCGCTTAAACTTTAGCTTTACCTATTATAAAACAAACACCAAAAATCAATACATTCCGGTTAAACCGGCACCTTCAGGCCTTGTGGCTACAGGCTACCTAAATGCTGGCGATGTTCAAAATCAGGGTATACAGTTTACTTTAGGAGCTGACGTATTAAAAGGAGATGGTCTGAACTGGAATACAGCCATAAACGGATCACTAAATAGAAACAAAATTATTGATGTAGCTGCTTCACAAGGCCTAAATTCGATAGATTTAACAGGTGGTGGTAATAATGCATATATCTCGCGTATTGCAGCCGGTGGATCTTATGGCGATATTTATGGCTATACTTTGCAAAGAGATGCTAATGGCCGTATCATGTTAAGTGGTGATGGAACAGCTGCAAACCCTTATTTCCCGGTTAAAAGTGGAGATTATAGTCTGATTGCAAATGCAAATCCTAAATTTCAATTGGGTTGGAATAACAGTTTTAACTATAAAGACTTCAGCTTAAGCTTCCTGGTAGATGGTAAGTTTGGCGGTAAGGTACTTTCACTAACCGAAGCATTAATGGATCAGGCTGGTGCATCAAAAGCATCAGGCGATGCAAGAGCACAAGGTGGTGTTAAAATTGATGGTGTAGATGCCAGCGGAAAAGCAGTTTCGGCTACCATTAATCCACAAAGCTATTATTCTTTCTTAGGTGATAGAAACGGTGTAACCGGCGAATATGTTTACAGTGCTACTGTGGTGCGCCTGCGCGAAGCTTCAATAGGTTACAACTTACCTTTAAAAGGAACATTTAAAAGCATGCGCCTTTCGCTAATTGGTAGAAACTTGTTTTACTTCTATAAAAAAGCACCTTACGATCCAGAAGTAACCATGTCTACCGGTAATGGTTTATCAGGAATTGACGTTTTTAACCAACCAGTTACCAGAAGTTTTGGTTTTAACCTTAATGTTTTATTTTAATCCGAACAAACATGAAATCGATATATCATTTATCACAACATAAAATTAAAGGCTTGTCTTTAGTTTTACTTTTAGCCGCTGCAGGTTTAAACCAGGGCTGTAAGAAGAACTTTGAAAGTTTTAATACCAACGATAATTTACCAACTACTGAACAGAGTTTAGCTTTATTACGGTCAGCAATCGGGCCTATTCAGCAAAATATATTTTCGAACTACCAGATTGCTCAAAATTTAAGTTCTGATGCATTTAGTGGTTACATGATGCCTCCAACACCATTTGGCGGTGGGATCAACAACATGAACTATTCGCTTAATAACGGCTGGAATGAAACCGGTTTTAACGACCAGTATACCAATGTAATGGCACCAATTTCTAAAATTGCCATATCACCTTTAAAAACAACTGCGCCTGAATCGTGGGGTATATCACTTTTGGTACAGGTAATTGCAATGGATAGGGTAACCGATAAATTTGGCCCGATTCCGTATACGCAAGCAGGTAAATCATTGATTTCCCAACCTTACGATGACCAGAAAACCGTTTATAACGAATTTTTCAAACAGATTGATACAGCAGCAAATAATCTGCAAGCTTTTATCACAGCAAATCCTGGTAAAAAAGCCTATTACGATACCGGCGATCTGGTTTATAGCGGAGATGTTGCAAAATGGCTGAAATTAGCCAATTCGTTAAGGTTACGTTTAGCCATGCGCATTGTTAAAGTTGATCCGGCTACAGCAAAGCTGCAGGCAGAAAAAGCAATGGCTGCACCAGGTGGATTGATGACTGTGCCAGGTGATAATGCAGCGGTTGCCCAATCGGGAAACAGAAATAACGACCTTTGGAATGTAACTGTAAATTACGATGGAGATAACGCCATGGGCGCAGCATTACAATCGTACATGGTGGGTTATGCCGATCCCCGCTTATCAATATACTGTACGCCGGCTACTGATCCTCTTTTTGCAGGAAAGTTTGTAGGCATCAGATCAGGAGCCAATACTTCTTTTAATGGTTTGGGCAAAGCGGGTTACAAAACCTATTCGAGTTTAAATTCTTCTACTCCAGATAACTCAAAAGCACCTATAGGGCAAAAGGCACCACAAATATTAATGACGGCTGCTGAGGTTTGGTTTTTAAAAGCTGAAGCAGCTTTACGCGGCTGGACAGGTGCCGGAGATGCACAGACCAATTATGAAACTGGTATAACTACATCAATGCAACAATGGAATGCCAATATTGGCAATTATTTAGCTGATGCAACAAGTAAACCAACTGATTATGTAGATCCGAAAAATCCGGCTAACAATGCGACTGCAGCAAGTACCATTACTGTTAAATGGGATGGAACTGCATCTAACGAAGTAAAATTAGAACGCATTATTACACAAAAATGGTTGGCTATTTTTCCTGACGGAGCTGAGGCCTGGGCTGATTTCCGCAGAACTGGTTATCCAAAATTATTTACAGTAGCTAACAATAATAGCGGTGGTACAATTAATACCCAATTACAGATTCGCAGATTACCATATCCAACAGCAGAATACGGCAATGGAAATAAGGATGAGGTACGTAAAGCAGTAACCTTGCTTGGCGGACCGGACAACGGCGGCACCAGATTATGGTGGGACGTTAACAAAGCAAATTTTTAACACACAAATACCAGGTAGGATGACGAAAGTTATCCTACCTTTTTTATATCAAACCAATTCTAACCAAAATTTTAAAACCTATGAGAAAACTACCCTTTTCGGCGTATTGTTGTAAACCCAATTCCCCTATTTATGCTTCTAGAGCAAGTTGATCTCTCTGAAAAAGCAAACCCATCCATCCTTCTAATTCCTGATTTACAGGATGAACATCAATAAAATACAATATCTCTCATAATAAAAACCTGTTTGTAGCGATTACAATCAATTTCTAACCAATTTAAAATAAAAATTATGACAACTACCAAATCGTTAACATGCAAAAATGCGGCATTAGCCCTTGCATTCTTTTTAACCGTTTCTATTAGCGGCTGTAAGAAAAAAGACATTACCCAGGATGAAACCTTTACTGGTCCGGCTAAAAAAGAATCAACCGCATCTCCGTCGGCGATCGGCGTAACTGGTCCAAAAGGTGTATGTTATGTAGAAGTTAACAATGCCGATATCCGAAACGTAGGTAAGTACAAACTTTCTACAGGGCAACAGCTGTTCGACATTGCTATTATTTTTGCTGCCAACATCAATTACAATACCTCAACCCAAAAAGCTGAATTATTCTTCAACACAAATGTTTCCAATGTTTTGAATAATAAAACAACTTACATTAAACCTTTACAAGATAAGGGTATAAAAGTGCTGCTTTCCATTTTGGGTAACCACCAGGGTGCAGGCTTTTGTAATTTCACTTCTCAAGCCTCGGCACAGGCCTTTGCGCAGCAATTGGCAAATGCCGTTAATACTTATGGGCTTGATGGTATTGATTTTGATGATGAATATGCAGAATATGGTAATAACGGTACCGGCCAGCCAAATTCCAGTTCATTTGTATACCTCGTAACCGCATTGAGATCATTACTGCCGGACAAAATCATTTCATTTTACTTCTATGGCCCGGCAGCATCAAGATTATCATATAATGGTGTTACCGTAGGATCTAAAGTAAACTATAGCTGGAATGCCATTTACGGAAGTTATTCCGTTCCAAATATACCCGGATTGGCCAAAGCAAATCTTGGTCCTGCAGCAATAGATATTCAGGCTACCAGCTCATCTACAGCAGCATCTTTAGCTACCCAAACCGTTAATAATGGTTATGGCATTTACCTTTACTATAATTTACCCAACAACGATGTGCATACTTATTTATCAAGCATATCAAGCAACTTATATGGTGGCAAAACCACTACATACACACCTTAACAGATAAATCATAAAACCTGTACTTTAAGAGATATAATTTAATAATCAGTAATCGCCATAAATATAACCAGTAGGACGGCATAAGCTGTCCTGCTTTTTTTATTCCCCATCCTGTTGCATACCACGCCATTCGGTATTATATCGATTTAGCGATTTGCTTACTAACATACCATTTCTATCTTTGTAACCGTTATCTTTGCACGGATACAGCTATAAGTTTAAAGATTGTGATTTTTTCATGATTGGAATAATAAAACTGTACCCGTATTTGTCCCCTTTTTGGAATATGATGTGTAAAAACATCAATAGACACTATTTGAAGGTAGAATATAATTTTTAATTTTAAACGCTTAATTTTACCCGAATGGATATCTTATCATACCTGTTAGAACTTTTGCAGCAACGCAAAGAAGTTGGTATTACCGGCTTGGGCACCTTTTATAAAAAGAAATACCCGGGAAGATACGATAAGGAAAAACAAACGTTTTTACCTCCTGGATATACCCTGCAGTTTACTACCGATTTAACTGAAGAAGCAGCCTTAGCTGATTTTATTGCTGCTAAAAGAAATATCTCCAATGATACTGCCGAATACTATATCGAACAGTTTGTTGAAGAAGTAAATCAAAAATTAGAATTAAACCACGAAGCCGAACTTGAAAATACCGGCCGCTTATTTTTTACTGAACAAGGAATAAGTTTCGAACCGGTAAAAAACATGAACTATGGTTCTGAATTTTATGGACTTCCATCATTGGCAGAAACCGTAATTGAGGAAACAAAACCTGGTTTACCTCAACAAGAGGAAGAAGTTTTCGACGAAATTGCCGAAGCACCCGTTGCTCCTTCTCCTTTCGGAAACAAGTCTTATCAGCCCCCTGTTATTGAGAATATCGAACTTGATGAAGTTAAAGATGATCTTAAAAATACTTTAAAACATTCGGAAGAGGTTGTTGAAGCACCAGAATTTATAAAGGAACAACACGAAGAGCATCCAAACCGTTTTGGCCATACACCAGAATCGGAGGTAGAAAACATTGCTGCAGAACAACATGCAATAGAAACACCTGAATCTGCCGAAACACAAGAAGAAGTAGCAAATACTATTGAAGAAGTAACAGTACCAGAATCGGTTGTAATACAACACGAAGAACATCCTAATCGTTTTGGCCATACACCAGAATCGGAGGTAGAAAATATTGCTGCTGAACAACATGCAATAGAAACAACTGATTCTGCTGAAACACAAGAGGAAGTAGCAAATACTATTGACGAAGTAGCAATACCAGAATCGGTTGTAACACAACACGAAGAAAACCCTAGCCGTTTTGGCCATACACCAGAATCGGAGGTAGAAAATATTGCTGCTGAACAAGATGCTATAGAAACACCAGAGGCTGACGATACACCAGAAGAAGTAAAGTCCACAGAAAATACTTCAGTGTCTACAGAAACCAAATCAGTTGAATTACCAGAAAAAGTTATCCAGGAAAGCGAACGACCAAGCCGCTTCTCGCTTAGATCAGAACCGGAAGAACCAAAAACATACATCAATTTAGAAGACGAGTCTAAAAATGAAGAACCTGTAATTGAGGCTCCGGCGTTTATAAAAGAGCAACATGCAGAGCATCCTAACCGTTTTGGCCATGACCCAATTGAACATGGAAACGAAGCGCGCCAAGGTATGTCTACCTGGTTGATGATTACGATTGCAGTTTTAGCTTTGGCTGTAATTGCAGCGATAACCTTTTTGGTTAAGCCCGAATTATTTACAGGCAAAACTGCTGAAGCGATAAAACCAGCACAAGTAATTGTCGATTCGCCAAAGGTTGCTGTTGATACCTTAAAAGCAAAACAGGATTCAACAGCCAAAACAGATAGCATTTTAAAAGCCAATCAGGTTCAGAAAAAAGCAGATACAGTAAAAAAAACAGCATCAAAACCTGTAGCCAACCCTACTATAGAAACACCAAAAGAAAATAAAATTGTACCAAACACTGGTCCTTCTACGTTTTATGTTATTGCAGCATCCTTTCAATCCGAGAAAAAAGCACTTGTATTTATTAAGCAAATGGAAAAAATCGGTTTAAGTGCCGAAATCGCAAAAGTACCTGGTCGTTTAAAAAAGGTAAGCATAGCGAGTTTTACAACTGAAAAAGAAGCTAAAGAACAGAAAGATATTTTACAGAAAAAACTAAAAGGAAAAGGCTATTTCGTACAACAAAAATCTAACAACACACAACCATAATGATCACTTTATTAATTCAGGACACCACACAAGCATTACAAGACACAGCAAATGCGGTTAACCAAGCAGTAACGCAACCACAGCCAGAACTACATTTTATCGATCTGCTTTTTAAAGGCGGCTGGGTAATGATTCCCTTGGCTTTTCTTGCTTTTTTAGCCTTGATTATTTTTGTTGAACGCTATTTAACCATCAAAAAAGCCACTAAAGATGAGGCTAACCTCATTGTACAGATCAGATCTTATATCCAATCTGGAAATTTAGAAGGCGCAATGTCGCTTTTAAGAAACAATAACTCTCCCCTTTCGCGGATGTTACAAAAAGGTTTAAAACGCATTGGTCGCCCAATTAAAGATATTGAAGGCGCGATTGAAAATGTTGGTAAATTAGAGGTTTCTAAATTAGAGAAGAACATCAGTATATTGGGTATTGTTGCAGGTATTGCACCAATGCTTGGTTTCGTAGGTACAATTGTGGGGGTAATTACCATTTTCCACCAGGTATCAATAAAAGGTGCGATTGAAATTGGTACCATCTCTGGTGGTTTATATACCAAAATGATTACTTCAGCAACCGGATTAATTATCGGTATTATCGCCTATGTACTGTACCACATTTTAAACATTATGGTTGAAAAAATCATTCTTAAAATGGAAACCGATGCAATTGATTTTATTGATTTATTAGAAGAACCAGGCAAATAATGAACTTACGCAAGAGAACAAAAGGATCGGTAGAAGTACATACTTCAGCGTTGAACGATATTATGTTCTTCCTGATGCTGTTTTTCTTATTGGCCTCTGCCGTGGTTAATCCTACAGTAGTTAAACTATTGTTACCACAATCTTCAAGCGGACAGCAATCTACCGCCAAGAAAGCAGTTACGGTTACAATAGATGAAAACCTTAAATATTTCGTTGAAAAGAAACCGGTTAGCATTGAAGAATTAGAACCTACGTTGGCATCATACCAAAAACTGGCACCAGATATGACCATACTTTTATATGTATCGCGCAATGTGACATATCAGGATGGATTTGTGGTAAACGATATTGCCAATAAACTGAAATTAAAACTTGTTGTAGCCGTTGAGCCTAAAAAATAATGAACTACAAAGCACAAATACCTAACGAAGAAAATAATTACCCTAAAGCCATTGCCATAGCAAGCGGAATTATGGGTTTTTTATTATTGATCAGCTTTTTTATAGTGATTGGTTCTTTCCAGCCACCTGAGGAAGTGGGTATGGGCGGTATGGTTGTAAATTATGGTACTTCAGCAGAAGGAATGGGCGATGATTATACCAGTATTGAAGAGCCATCGGCTGATCCAAATGCAAACGGTAAACCACCAGAAAAAGTAACACCAGAAGAAAAAGTTACGCCAACTACCTCTACCGAAAGTAGCGATAAAGAGGTGCAGACACAAAATACTGAAGATGCAATTGCCGTAAACACTAAACCTACAAAACCGACTAAAGCAGCACCAACTCCGGTAACTGAAGACAAGCCGGCCAAACCGATAATTAACCAGAATGCACTTTACAAAGGCAAAAAAAATACTGGTCAGGGGCAGGGAGACGGCACCGGAAAAACACCAGGTAACCAGGGCGATAAAGATGGCGATCCATTGGCTTCTAATTATGGAGAAGGTGGTTCTGGAAATGGTAATGTACAGTTATCATTGGCCAGCAGAAAATTTATCGATATCCCAAGGATACAGGATGACGGGCAAAGTGCAGGAAAAATTGCCGTTCAAATCCGTGTTGATAAAAATGGTAAAGTGGTTCAGGCCCGTGCGGGAGCAAAAGGCACTACCCTATCTGATTTAGCACTCTGGAGAAAATGTGAGCAGGCTGTTTTAGGTGCGAGTTTAAATAAACTGGAATCAGCTCCCGATGTACAAACCGGAATTGTAATGTTTAACTTCAAAGTGAAATAAAAAATAAATTAAATAACTAAGGTCTGTGTATTCACAGACCTTTTTTTTGTTTGATTCTGTCAAATTATTGTGCTGTCAGATATTACGATCTGACAGCAGACTTGTTCACAAGCTGCATTGGATTTTTCAACAATTAAGTATGTATCTATCAAAAACTCATCACAAGTCAGATGGTAACATCTGATTGCACACCTAATCCATGGTCTGTAGCTCACAGACCAATAGATTTAAATGTTATCGAATTAGTGTAACCGATCCCTTTTTAATTATTTTCTTATTTTCTTGTGTAGTAAATGATGCGGTCCAGAAATAAACCCCAACAGGAAGGGGCTCTCCTCTATAATCACCATTCCATGAATCGTAGAGTTTATTCGAAGAAAATATAAGTACTCCTCTCCTGTCAAAAATCTGCATCTGGAAATTAAAAGCCCTGCTTCCTTCTTTTGCTTTAAAGCTATCATTTACATTGTCGGAGTTAGGACTAAATGCCGTTGGGAAAGAAATATCATTACAGGCTTCTGTTTCTAAGAAAACATTTAGTTCATCTACTATACAGCCATTCAGTTTTAAGATCGAAAAGGTATAATTTCCTTCATATAATCCAGAAAAAATGTAATTACCAGGATAAACGACACCATTATACCTGATGTTATAATCAGCCGAATGGTTACCAATCGAAAACGAGATCTCACCGGTTAAATCACAAACAGGATTTTTTGCATTAATAATAGTATTAGGCTTTGTTAAAGAATAATCTGGAACGTCAACAGTTCTATATGCTGCAGGAGCGCCGCCTGATGCTTTTACTTCAACTGTATAACTACCAGGGCCAAGCATATTGAATACACCGGTATGATTTGACGTTGAATTATTAAGGGTAAAAGTATAGGTCTCCGGAATTGGCGGACAATCAATCTTGATAAATCCTTTACCAAAGACATTACATTCCTGTAAAGTTTCGATATTACTGATTACGATTGGGCAAGGTTCATAAATCAGTTCTACATCAAACTCATCAATCAGACATCCCTCTTTACTCAACACAACGAAATGATAATTACCTACCTCCAGGTCATTGAATTTATAATCGTAAGACAAAATATCATTTTTGAGTTTGATTTTATAATTAGCACTGCCAGTGAAGGAATCAAATTGAATAGTACCTTTACTGGCGCAAGCCGGATTAACCTTGGTAAAAGAAAAATTTGGTTGCAACAGTTTATAATCTGGTACAATTACAGTAGTTTCAAACACATCTTCCTCCGAACTAATTTCGACCGTGTAAGAGCCTGCAGTTAAATTCTTAAATATCCCTGTCGAATTGTTAGTAGTATTATTTAATGTATAGGTATAAGCTGCGGTGTGTGGTTTTGTTAAAACGCTGATGATACCTTGATGAAAAGCATCACACTGTTGCACCACATCAACCTTATCAAATTGAATTTTGCATTTATCCCGTCCAACAGTAATATCCTGTTCATCAACTTTACAACCATACTTATTTACGATTTCAAAGTGATTGGATTTTCCGCTTGATAAATTAGTAATGGTACTGTTTAGCGGATATAACTTTCCATCATACCTGATCTGATAGCTACTGTTCTGTTCTGCTGTACTAAAAGTAATCTCACCCAGTGTTTCACAAAGCTGATTCCTGATCTGCCAATTATAAATAGGTTTTATCAGATTAACCTCTGGAACATCAACGATTGTAGTATATGAATCAGATGCAGAACCGATTGAAAGTGTATATTGGCCTTTGGATAAGCCAACAAACTTGCCTGTTGAATTGGTAACTCCATTTAAGGTATAGGTAAAATCTTCGAGATGCGGAGCTGTTATTACATCCACATTTGCTGTATTTCCTGAAGCGCAATCTTGATTTATATCTAGCCGATCTAATTCTATTCCGATAATACTCCCATCTTCTACCATACTGGCAGCATCCAGAACAGTGTATGGGAGTGTTCCCACTACCCCAACTACTTTTTGATTTTCGAGATCAAATTCAATAATTTCGGTTTTACTATTATTTATATTAGATAAACCATAGACGGTATTTTTTCTAAGACTAGTAGAAACACTTACAATTCCAAATACAGACATGTCAAAAGGCAACGGAATAATAAGTGTGCTTTTATTTGGTTCTTTAATATTCACCTTTACTATTCCCTGATTAGCAGCCATATAAAGATCCTTTTTATAAAAACATATATCACCCGTTGGAAAATAGTTAAGAGGTCCTAAAATATCTGTTTTCCCGGTATTAATATCAGTGCCAAACAAAAAACTAGAACAATAATATAGCTTATTATCATAACCTAGTGTCAGTGAATTTGTATAAGCCATGCTTGGGAACAGGAGCCTGCAATTTTCAATACTGTTTTCTTTTACCTCTGCAGTGTAAATATCAGAGTTCTTCAACCAAAACAAATTATTCTTATTCATCGCAATTGAAAAATATTGATCACCAGGAGAGCAATCAGCTATTTTTGTAGATTTTATACCATCAGCTGTAATATCAACTTTATAGATATAACTTCCACCAGGAGAAAATAAGGGATTGATTGATGAACTAACATAAAAAGTTTGCGCTGCGAGTTTGAAACAACAAGTTAGGAGTACAAAAAGAATAAGACTAAATTTATTAATCACTATATGAGACCGTTAAAATAATGGACGAATATATGAGATTATTAATTAAAGTATGTACTATCTTTAGGATAATAAGGACCGACCCATGCCATGGTCTTTGTCTTCACAGCACACCACCTAGACTTCTGAAGTTCTCCCTCCCCCCACATCCCAAATTTCAAAACTTCTGAAGTCAATCCCATTTGAACTTCAACTGGTAATCCATTATATTTGACGCAAATTATGAACTACCAACAAACGCTTGAATTTTTATACAGTAAACTCCCGATGTTTACCCGTGTTGGTGCCTCTGCTTTCAAAAAAGATTTAACCAATACCATTATTCTTTGTGAGGCTTTGGATAATCCGCAAGATAAATTTAAGAGTATCCATGTAGCGGGCACTAACGGTAAAGGATCTACATCACACATGTTAGCCTCAGTATTGCAGGCACAAGGATACAAAACGGGGCTTTACACCTCTCCCCATTTAAAAGATTTCCGCGAACGCATTCGCATCAACGGAAAAATGATGAGCAAAACGGAAGTGGTATCGTTCGTAAAAGATCAACAAAAATTGATAGAAAAAACTGAGCCTTCTTTTTTCGAGGTCACCGTTGCCATGGCATTCGATCATTTTGCCAAACATCATGTAGATGTAGCTATAATAGAAGTGGGTTTGGGCGGAAGGTTAGATTCTACCAATATCATTACCCCACAAATTTCGGTCATCACCAACATCAGCCTCGACCACATGAATATGCTGGGCAATACCCTGGCAGAAATTGCAGGTGAAAAAGCAGGCATCATTAAAAAGAATATTCCGGTAATAATTGGTGAAACCCATGAAGAATCAGCTACGGTTTTTATCCAAAAAGCCAAAGCCGAGGGCGCCCCTATTGTTTTCGCTGATCAAGTATTAACTGCACAGGATTTTAAAATAAAAAACGGTAAACTTTCCTTATCCGTTTATCAGAATGGTAAAATCAAATACAAAGACCTTCAAAGCGACCTTACCGGTGTTTATCAGCATAAAAACATCCTAACCGTTTTAGAAACACTAGCTGTACTGAATGAGAAAACCGAAATTAAAACCGATCAGGAAAGTATTTATAAAGGAATAAGCCATGTAAAAAAACAAACCGGTTTGCAGGGCCGTTGGCAAACCTTATCTAAAAACCCCTTAGTCATCTGCGATACCGGCCATAACGAAGCGGGGATTAAGGAGGTGATCAAAAACATTACACAAACTCCATATCAAAAACTGCACATTGTTTTCGGGATGGTAAACGATAAGGATATTTCGAAAGTGTTGTCTCTTATGCCAAAAAATGCCATTTATTATTTTTGCAAACCTGATTTAGAGCGCGGTTTAGCCGCAAATGCCTTAAAAGAACAGGCGGCAGCATTTAACTTAAACGGAAACATTTATGCATCAGTTGCCGAAGCAAAAGCGACTGCCATTCAGGCAGCTGGTACAAAGGACCTTATTTTTATAGGTGGAAGTACATTTGTAGTGGCCGAAGCGATATAAAATCTTTACATAAACTTCAAATTAGCTTTATCTAAATTGATTACTTTAGCCATTTAACTAAAACACAATGAAGAAAATATCCCGTCTAATTTTTACCATTTCTATTTTTTCGATCTCACTTTGCTCAGCTCAAACTAAAAAACCTACTACAGTATCTTCAAAAGCATTTCCAGCTGAGGTTGCACGCCCCAAATTGGTGGTTGGCTTAGTGGTCGACCAAATGCGTTGGGATTATTTATACCGCTACTATAACCGCTATAGCAATGGCGGATTTAAAAGATTAATTAACGAGGGGTTTTCTGTTGAAAATACCTTCATCCCTTATACACCTACTTATACGGCATGTGGCCATACTTGTATTTACACGGGTTCGGTTCCGGCTGTTCATGGTATTATCGGTAACGATTGGTACGATCCTGAAACCAAAAAGAATGTGTATTGTACAGAGGATTCTTCGGTATCTACTGTTGGCAGTACCCCCTCATCAGAAGGTAATATGTCGCCAAAAAATATGCTAACCACAACTATTACCGACGAGTTGAGATTAGCCACTAACTTTAAAGGCAAAGTAATCGGAATTTCATTAAAAGATAGAGGTTCCATCCTTCCGGCAGGCCACGCGGCAAATGCAGCGTATTGGTACCAGGGCAGTACCGGAAACTGGATTACCAGCACCTATTATATGAAAGAAGTTCCCACCTGGATTGCCGATTACAATAAACTGAAACTAGCGAACAAGTTTTATGCAAAAAACTGGGAAACTTTATACCCCATCAATACCTATGTAAACAGTACCAAAGATGAGAATGCTTACGAAGGTAAATCAAGCACATTTCCACATCAATTAACGCAAAACGTTGATAAAAATTTCGATGCCATTAGAAGCACCCCTTATGGCAATACCATTACTTTAGATCTGGCCAAATTAGCCATTCTATCAGAAGATTTAGGTCAGGATAATATTACAGATTTCCTGGCGGTTAGCTGCTCATCTACCGATTATGTTGGTCATGCCTATGGTCCGAACTCGGTGGAGGCAGAAGATACTTATTTACGTTTAGACAAAGATTTCGAAGAGTTTTTCAATTATCTGGATAAAAAAGTAGGTAAAGGAAATTATACTGTATTTTTAACTGCTGATCATGGTGCTGCGCATGTACCAGGCTTTATGCAGGAGAACAAATTACCTTCAGGTGTAGTGAGTGACCGTGATATCGCAGACAAATTAAATGCTTACTTAAATGATAAATTTAAAGTAAATAATGTGGTTTTAAGATCGATGAACAACCAGATCATTTTCGATCATGATAAAACCGACAAAGGTGATGTGAGTTTCGATGTAATTAAATCAGCATCAGTAGAATTCTTAAAAAGATTAGATGGCTTCCAGAATGCAGTTGATATTGCTAAAATATCACAGGCTACCATTCAGGAAATCCAGAAAAAAATGATTACCAACGGATACAATGCACGGAGAAGTGGCGATATCTATTATGTTTTACAACCAAACTGGTTTAACGGTAGCAGTACAGGTACAACCCACGGAAACTGGAACCCATACGATTCGCACATTCCATTGGTTTTTATGGGCTGGGGAATCAAATCAGGCGCTTCTAATAAAACACATTACATGACCGATATTGCCCCAACGCTGGCTGCGCTGCTCCATATCCAGATGCCAAATGGTAATGTTGGAGAACCAATCACAGAGATTACAAACAAATAATTTAAGGAAACTATGCTCACCAGCATAGTTTTTTTGTTTTTACTTAAATCGTCATCTCGACTGGAACGCAGTGTAACGGAGAGATCTGCCTCGATAGATTTAGCTTCGCTGAACACTACGTGGTTCTCGACTACGTTGCACTCCGCTCGAAAGGACGATGACTTGGAGGAGTTACATAAGCTAGTTTGTGAAAATCTCTATTTTTCCTATCTTAACATCATGTCAACATACACAGCTACCAAACTTACCCCCATGCTCGAATCGCATGATATGCAAGAAACGCTAAAATTCTATACCGAAATTTTAAACTTCACCTGTGCATCAAAATTCGACGACCTGAGTTGGTTAACCCTGCGCAAAGATGAGATAGAAATCATGTTCTGTAGCCCTAACGAGCATCGCAATATTTCAAAACCGATCATGAGTGGTTCACTTTACATCAATACAAACGAAGTAGCAGCGCTGTGGGAAAACTTAAAAGATCATTGCAAAATCTGTTATCCGCTCGAAGATTTTGACTACGGAATGAGGGAGTTTGCCATTTACGACAATAACGGTTATTTATTGCAGTTCGGGCAAAATTTATAACTGAACCAAAAGCCATAACGGTATAGGGTATTCGTGCTTTAAGCTGCTTAATTTAGTACATTTGCATACCAAATATATTTGGAAACAATGATCGGTAACCAGAGCATACCGATCGTTAAAATCCTATAGTATGCAACAAGTAGAAATCTATAAGCCTAAAAATAAAATCCGTTTTGTAACCGCTGCATCCCTTTTCGACGGACACGACGCCACCATCAACATTATGCGCCGTATTCTCCAATCTTCAGGCGCCGAAGTGATTCACCTTGGTCATAACCGGTCGGTTGATGAAGTGGTAAACTGTGCCATTCAGGAAGATGTTCAGGGTATTGCAATGACCTCCTATCAGGGCGGACATATCGAATACTTTAAATACATGCATGATCTCCTGCAAGAAAGAGGTTCGGCTCATATTAAAATATTTGCTGGCGGTGGTGGCGTAATCCTACCTTCAGAAATTGAAGAACTCCAGGCTTACGGAATTTCTAAAATTTACTCTCCGGATGATGGCCGTAAAATGGGCTTGCAGGGCATGATCAATGATATGCTGATCCAAACCGATTTCGTTACCAAAGCCAATATCACTAACGAGCTCGAAACCATTCCAACAAAAGATATCAAAGCCATCGCCGGAGCCATTACCGTTGCAGAAAATGATCCTGAAGGTGCACAGAAGTTTGTTGATGAATTAAAAAAACTCTCCAAAAATAATACAGCACCTATCCTGGGTATTACCGGAACTGGCGGTGCCGGAAAATCGTCTTTAGTAGATGAGCTCGTCCGGCGTTTTTTGGTAGAAGTGAAAGATAAAACTTTAGCGATCATCTCCGTAGATCCATCAAAAAGAAAAACAGGAGGTGCGTTGCTTGGCGACCGTATCCGCATGAATGCTATCAATAATCCACGGGTGTACATGCGCTCTTTAGCTACCCGTCAGGCTAACCTTGCTTTATCTAAAAATGTACAGGAAAGTATCGATATCTGTAAAGCAGCAGGTTATGATTTAATTATTGTAGAAACTTCGGGCATCGGCCAATCGGATACTGAAATCACTGAACATTGCGATGTTTCGCTTTATGTAATGACGCCCGAATTTGGTGCAGCTACGCAGTTAGAAAAAATTGACATGTTGGACTTTGCCGATTTGGTAGCCATTAATAAATTCGATAAAAGAGGTGCTTTAGATGCTTTGCGCGATGTGCGTAAACAATATAAACGCAACCATAATATTTTCGATGCCAAAGATGACGAAATTCCTGTTTACGGCACCATGGCTTCTCAATTTAACGATCCGGGCATGAACAACCTGTTCGTGGCCTTAATGGAGCAGATCAAATTAAAAACCGGAACCGATTTTAAGGCCAAAATGGAATTAACTTCCGATCAGTCAGAGAAGATTTATATTATTCCACCCGATCGCATCCGCTACCTGGCAGAAATTGCCGAAGCAAGCCAGACATATAACGAATGGGTAGATAAACAGGCCACCATCGCCCGAAAAATGTACCAATTGAAAGGTGTAATCGATTTGGCTGGTGATATTAATTCCCCTCTCCTAGAGGGGTGTCCGCAGGACGGGGTGTTAAAAAACTTAAATGCGACATATTCTTTCTTTGAAGAGCAATTAGATGGTGAATGCAAACGTTTACTCCGCCAATGGCCAGAAACCAAAAGAGCTTACAAACAAGAATTTTTCATTTATAAAGTCCGCGATAAAGAAATTAAACAGCCTTTATTTTACGAATCACTTTCTAAACTGAATATCCCTAAGGTCGCCTTACCAAGGTATGAAGATTGGGGTGATATATTAAGGTGGCTGTTAACCGAAAATCTTCCTGGCGAATTTCCCTACGCAGCAGGTGTATTTCCTTTAAAAAGAGATGGTGAAGACCCTACCAGGATGTTTGCCGGAGAAGGTGGTCCCGAAAGGACCAATAAACGTTTTCATTATGTTTCTTTAGGTCAGCCGGCGCACCGCTTATCTACAGCTTTTGATTCTGTTACACTTTATGGCGAAGATCCGCATATCCGCCCCGATATTTATGGAAAAATCGGAAACTCGGGTGTAAGTATTGCTACTTTGGATGATGCCAAAAAATTATACTCAGGTTTTGACCTTTGTGCACCATCTACTTCAGTATCCATGACCATCAATGGCCCTGCGCCAATGTTATTGGGCTTTTTCATGAATGCCGCAATTGATCAGCAATGCGAAAAATACATTATTGAAAATGGTTTAACAGAAGAAGTTGAGGCTAAAATCGCTTCAATTTACAAAGCAAAAAATATAGAAAGGCCATCATACAATGGTGTACTTCCAGAAGGAAACAACGGCTTAGGTTTAATGCTTTTAGGTGTTACGGGTGACCAGGTTTTACCTGCCGATGTTTATACCAGCATAAGGGCAAAAGCCATCAGTTCAGTTAGAGGAACCGTTCAGGCCGATATTTTAAAAGAAGACCAGGCACAGAATACCTGTATATTTTCTACAGAATTTGCCTTAAGGATGATGGGTGATATCCAGAAATACTTCATCGATGAAAAAGTGAGGAACTTTTATTCCGTATCCATTTCAGGCTATCACATTGCCGAAGCTGGTGCTAATCCGATTTCACAACTGGCCTTTACCCTAAGCAATGGATTTACCTTTGTAGAATATTATTTAAGCAGAGGCATGCATATCGACGATTTTGCCCCTAACCTATCTTTCTTCTTCTCCAATGGAATTGATCCTGAATATGCCGTTATCGGTCGCGTAGCCAGAAGAATCTGGGCCAAAGCCATCAAGAATAAATATAAAGGGAACGATCGTTCACAGAAGCTTAAATACCATATTCAAACTTCTGGTCGTTCGTTACACGCCCAGGAAATCGATTTTAACGATATCCGAACCACTTTACAGGCACTATACGCCATTTATGATAACTGTAATTCACTTCACACCAATGCTTATGATGAAGCCATTACTACGCCTACCGAAGAATCGGTTAGAAGGGCAATGGCGATCCAACTGATCATTAACAGGGAATTAGGTCTGGCCAAAAACGAAAATCCGCTACAGGGCGCTTTCATTATCGAAGAGCTGACTGATCTGGTTGAAGATGCCGTTCTCGCCGAATTTAAACGTATAAACGATCGCGGTGGTGTATTAGGTGCGATGGAAACCATGTATCAACGCGGAAAAATCCAGGAAGAAAGTTTGTATTATGAAACCCTGAAACATACCGGCGAATACCCAATTGTGGGTGTAAATACCTTTTTAAATAAAAATGGCTCACCCACCATTGTTCCATGCGAAGTAATCCGTGCTACTGAAGAAGAAAAACAGTACCAGATTTCAGCATTGCAAAAATTTCAGGACCGTAATGCAAACCATTCAGCAGATTTACTGAAACAATTGCAAAAATCAGCCATTGCAGGCGATAATATCTTTCAACAGTTAATGGAAACCTGTAAAATTTGCTCTTTAGGTCAAATTAGTAAAGCCCTTTATGAGGTAGGTGGACAATATAGAAGAAACATGTAATAAAAAAAGCCCTTATCGATTTGATAAGGGCTCATATAATTTATAACTAAAGATTTAAATATCCTAGCCAGCAATCCAGCTAAATTTATAATCAATGGTTGGTGTTTTCATCCGCTCTGCAACACGTAATAAACGCGAAGGCAAAGCCATAATATAATCGCGGGCTTGTTCACCAGCTTCATTTAAATCACGCATACCTTCTATTTTCCAATCTTCAATCAATTGTTGCATAATTTCCACATAATCGATCGCAGTATAAACACCTAAACGTTGCGCAGCATCGGTAAAGTGACCAAATGTTTGACCAATTTTCAAACCTACCTCACGTAAGAAATGTGCAGGCATTACAATCTTTTTACGCATCATATCTTCAAAAGCCAACATCGCTTCATTAGGATCAACCTCGAAAATACGGTTCATGAAATCTTTATAGGCTTTTGCATGTCTGGCTTCATCTGATGCGATTACACCACACATTCTAGACAATAAAGTATCGCCATCTTTTTTTGCTAAAGAAGCAACCCTTCTGTGCGATACATTGGTAGCCAACTCCTGAAAAGAGGTATAAATAAAGTTGCGGTATGGATCGTGACCAGTACCAATATCGAAACCATCAGCAATAAGATACTGCGTAGAGATTTCCATTTGGCGCATATCTACACGGCCTGAGAGGTATAAATATTTATTTAGCAAATCACCATGACGATTTTCCTCTGCAGTCCAATGGCGAACCCATTTCATCCAACCACCTTCCTCGTCTCTGCTATGTCCATCAACCATGGCTAACCACGATTCGTAGGTAGGTAAAGCTTCTTCTGTAATGGTATCGCCAATTAAAACGGCTACTAAATCGTAAGAAAGGTCTTTTGCATTATCCCTTAAAATTCTGATATCTTGATAAAATGTTTCACTAGTAGAATCAGGTAAAAAATCAGAAGGTTGCCAGTTAGTATCGATCGGTTTCAAATAAGTTCCCATCGACTCCAGCATATATTTTTCAATATGCATCATTACTTCCCTTCTTTTATCTGCAAAAAAACTCATTATTTATGCTTATATTTTTGTTAAAAACAAAGATAACCAAATATTACTGCAAACCTTGTGATATTAACATATTTAGCGCTAAATCAGTTTTAAATGTGATCAAAATCAGTAAGATTCACTTGAATGGTACCGCTATAGACTGTAAGTGATGAATTTAATATAATCCTTGTTGATTTTTTTTATTTTTTTTGGAGCGCAGTTCCCTGTGCATTTAGGTTCCGTTCGGTCCTGCTGTACGCTCAATCCTTTTGGAAAACCATTCTAACATAAACAATTATCTTTACCCAAAAGGGATACCGCTTCCATCAGGGCTATTAACCAGGAAAGAAGAAGAAAAAAACGTTTAAGATGGAAAATGGATGATGGAATGGCCTCTGCGGAGATCAGCGGGAACAAACCCTTAACTTTTCTTAACTCCTTAATGGTCAGAAAATTTTATAGCCCCATTTACCATTAAGAGATTAAGGACATTAAAAAAAAACTTTGCCTAATCATTTTTAACGTTTGCTGGAACTGAACAGGTTAGATGTAAGACGGATGATGGAATGGCCTCTGCGGAGATCAGCGTGATCTGCGGGAACAAACCCTTAACTTTAATTAACGCCTTAATGGTGAGAAAAATTTATGGCCCCTTTACCATTAAGGGATTAAGGACATTAAGAAAAGAACCTTTGCATAATCCCTTTTAACAGTTTTAAATACTGTACTTCAAAACGTCTTAAACGAAGAAAACCCTTCAACATTTCTGTTGAAGGGTTTCTTTTTAAGATCTGGCACCGACCTACTCTCCCACGTGTTACCGCAGTACCATCGGCTCTGGTGGGCTTAACTTCTCTGTTCGGAATG
>Ga0308165_1000857_pt1 | contig 47460 bp, 36 predicted proteins | sample PhyWR2_FD_201032 | JGI IMG/M metagenome (GOLD analysis project Ga0308165, IMG submission 201032) | Phyllosphere microbial communities from UC Gill Tract Community Farm, Albany, California, United States - DLSLW.R2 | ecosystem: Host-associated > Plants > Phyllosphere > Unclassified | place: USA... | reverse complement strand
ATTGGCGTGACACCGCACGTCGCCCAGAACAATGCCAACAGGCGATCCGCTATCGATGGACGCACCACCCGGCACTTTGGCTACGCCATTTCGATGCGGATCAGGAAACGGATCGAAGAGGTCTTTGGCTGGGCCAAGACCAGCGGAAACCTGCGCAAGACCCGGCATCGAGGGCAGGACCGCGTAGGATGGAACTTCACGCTGACCGCTGCGGCGTACAATCTGGTTCGCCTGCCAAAACTAATGGCGAGGGCGTAGCTATGCGATGAATCCGCCACACGGCAGGTTCTGGCAGCCAACGACTGCCACCTGATGCCGCATTCCCCAAACCGTTGCCCGATAAACCCTTCGAGCCCGGTGATCACCGCGCCTCAAGAAGGGTTTTTCCGCGCCCTGTTAAACAAAACATCGCCACAGCGAATACATTCCTAGGTGGTAACTGGCACAGGCAGAGAAATTGACTCCGCACAGATCGCGTTAGATTAATCAAACGAAGCAAACAAAAAAAGGGAGGGGATTATGAAACTTCATGGGCTTTGGCTGTGCACGGCCGCCATCACAGGTTACACGGCGCCGGCGATGGCGCAGGATGCATCTGCAAGTGTTTCAGGGGCTGAAGCAGCCGACGTGATCATCGTTCAGGCGCGCCGCCGTGACGAGGATGTTCAGGATGTCCCTGCCGTAATCGATACAGTAACATCCGAAGAAGTCGGCAAACTCAATCTACGCGACTTCAAGGAAGTCTCGTCGATCGTCCCCGGTCTTCAACTCACCACCGAATCGAACGGTACCGGTGGCAATGCGCGCCTGCGCGGCGTCAACTTCGACATCACCGCAAGCGGCAATAACCCCACGGTCGAATTCTATTTCAACGATGCACCGATAACGGCCGGCGTCATTCTCCAGCAGATGTACGACATCGGTCAGATCGAAGTGCAGCGTGGTCCGCAGGGGACCTTGCGCGGACGCGCCGCCCCCTCTGGTTCCATCACCGTGGGCGCCAAGAAGCCGGACCTGTTCTCCTTTGGCGGCGTGGCCGACATGACGGCCAACAACATCGGCACGCTCAACTTCAAGGGCGCGCTCAACCTGCCTATCATCGAAGGTGTTGCCGCCATCCGTGCGGCCGGCGTCTGGGATGAGAGCGACGGCGATCGCGTCCGCCCGATCGGTCCCGGCCGCGATCCCTTCGCACGCACCAAGAGCGGCCGTATTTCGGCTCTCGTGCAGCCCACCGACTGGTTTAGGGCCGAAGCGCTCTACCAGCGACTGGACCGCGTATCCTATGCCTACGACCAGGTCGCCTCGTTCAATGAGGTCAATTCCAATGCGCCCGCCAGCCCGGTCTACATCTCGACAGCCGATCGCCGCTCGAATCAGGAAGACCCGCGGGTCATCCGCCAGGTGTACGACATCTACAACTGGCGTGCCGAAGCCTCGGCGCTGGGCCAGGTCCTGATCTACCAGGGTCAGCACTACACGCAGAAGATTTCGTCGACGACGAACCAGGACGGCGCGAATTTCTTCCCCGGAGATATTCTCCAGACCACGTATTCCCACCCTTCCTCGACATCGCATGAAGTTCGGCTTCAAAACGACAGCCGCCTCTTCGGCTTCATCGACTACGCAGCCGGCTATTTCGACTACAAGAACAGTGCGCCGACCGAGCTTACAAGTCCCACTGCCCTTGGCCTGCCGAGTGGGCGCCTCATCACGGTCGTCTACACACCAGTGGAGCGCCGGGGCAAATCGCACGAGAAGTCGTTCTTCGGCAATCTCACCGCGCACATCGGTGCCGATACGGAAGTATCGGGCGGGCTGCGGCATATCGACTATACCTCGACAAATGCCACGATCGTCAATGGCAGGACAATCGCGGTCGATGGTCAAGACGCCAAGAAGTGGATCTACGCTGCTTCGGTGAAGCACAACTTCACGCCAGGCCTGATGGTCTACGCCAGCACAGGTAGCTCCTGGAGGCCCGGGATCAATGTGGTGGGCGATTTCAACTTGGCCCAGTCAGCCCTCGAACAGAGCTTCGTCAACTTGCCGGCCGAAACCTCGAAGTCCTACGAGGTTGGCTTCAAGAGCACACTGTTCGGCGGCAAGGTCCGCGCGAATGTCACTGCATTCCATCAGAAGTTCAAGAATTATCCCTACCGGGTAGGTGGCCAAGGGGTGTATTTTGTAAACACCGTGGCCGTGCGCAACGCCGCAGGCGCGGTGACAGGAACGGCGCAGCAGGTTGCACAATTCAACTTCGTCGGAGCGGTTCCCGTCGAAGTCAACGGCATCGAGGGCGATGTCTCGCTGAACGTGACCGACAATTGGTCGATCAGCGCGGTCGCCGCTTACTCGCTGGGCAAGATCAAGAACGGAACCGTTCCTTGCAACGACCTCAACAACGACGGCGTCCCCGACAACGTGACTTCAGCGCCTACGTTGCCCGTGCTGCAAGGTGCGGTCGGCGCAAACAACCTGGCCGCGTGCCAGGTATCACAGCGATCGGGTTTCCAGTCGCCGTTCAGTGCGACGGTGACGAGCGAATACACCCTGCCGGTGTCTGACAACGTCAATGCTTACCTGCGTGGATTGTTGAGCTTCAATGGAAATTCGCGGACTGACCCAGTCAACAGGTTCGATGACGTAAGCTCCTACGGCCTCTTCAACGTCTTCGCTGGCATTCGCGATCCTAAGGGAACGTGGGAAGTCTCGTTGTTCGCCAAGAACCTCTTCGATACAACCAAGACGCTGTCGCGAACCAATCCGCAGTTCACGTCCTATCTCATCCCTATCAGTGCCACCACCCAGATCGCCGCCACCGCCACCGGCACGTACACAGGTGTCACAACCACCGCGCCGCGTGAATTCGGCCTCAATGTTCGTTACGCATTCGGTTCGCGATAAACATTACGGGGATACGCTCCTCCGGACCATCGACCTTGGCGGGCGTTCTTCGAACGCCCGCCAAGGTTATGCGTTTTCGGCCGGGCTCATCATCAGGCATGGCCGGTAACGAAGCAAAGTACGCCGCCGAGCATGCGAATTTGAAGACGCTGCGAACGTAGATCGGCGCCCGGTTCGTCAATCAACCTCGATTGAACCGATGCTTTACTTCCGCAAAATAGGCGATGTGCGCGTCCATGCTATTACCAAGGCTCTTGGAAGTTGATGTGGCGGAGCAGTGGGTTCCGCCAAGATTGTGCCATTCCACCAGTTTTTGAGCCGTTTCAGGTACATCCTTGGCAAACTGAGTCAGTAACTCACTGCCGAAACTTGCCTCGTCGCGGTTTTGTACCTTCAGATGATGGCGTACGCGTTCCATCCCGGCGGCGGCGCCTTTGCCATTGGCATGGATGAAGCCATCGGCGATGCGGGCTGCTCGCTCATACGCCGGTTCGCTTTGCCCGCCGAGCCAGATCGGAATCGAGCGGCGGGGACGTGGATTGGTGGCGGCGCGGTCGATATAATCGAACTCTCCGCGGAACTGGACCAGAGGTTCCGTCCACAAGCGCCGCAACAGGCCGATCTGCTCTTCCATCCGCCGGCCGCGCGTGCGAAAATCCTGACCCATCGCCGCATACTCGATCGGGTTCCAACCAACCCCGACACCAAGCCGCAGACGCTCGCGCGACAGTAGATCTACGTCGGCAGCCTGCTGCGCAACCAGCCCCGTTTGACGCTGCGGCAGGACAAGGATGCCGCTCACGAAATGCAGGCGATCGGTCAGCGCCGCCATAAAACTGAATAGTACGAACGGATCGTGGAAGCTGCTCTTTTCGGTATACGGACCCACTATCGGCGGATCACGGTCTTCGAGCGAAGGCTTCACGACGTGGTCCGGCACCATGATATGGTCGTAGCCGAGGTCCTCAATGGCACGGACGAACCTGCGCACGTCATCCGGGTTACCGGAAACCTCGGTGCTGGGAAATGCTGCTCCGAGCTTCATCGCCGCACGGCCGCCATGTCGGATTCGCATTCAACGACGGTGATGAACCGCGTCTTCGACCGGTCGAGAAAGCGCTCCTCGTCGCTGGCGACGCCGTCTGGCAGCTCGCCTTGGGGAACACTGCCGGCGACCCGTTCGAAATCCTCGCGGTTGTCGAACCAGACCTCGGTTATGACGTCGTATGGGAAGGCGTCAGGGTCTCCGTTTGATGCAGGCGACAACCGCTGAACATAGCGGCGAAAATAGCGGCTGACGCCCACCTTCGACGCGATCTGCTCGCCGATGCGCGCATGAACGGTCTCGTAGTATTCGCGGAACGCCTCGGGCGAAATGTCGGAACGCCGCGCCATGAAGCCGATGAATTTGTAGACTTCGTTGCTCATGATCGTCCCAGATCCTCAATGGGTGTTTCGCATTCGGTCAGGGTCGCGATCCTGAACGAATTGCGATCGAACAGGTTCATTTCGTCTTCGATGATATTGTCAGGCATGATGTTGGTGGTGATGTAGTCGAGCGTCGCCAGGTAGGTGGCTTCCTGATCAAACCACAGCTCAGTGATGACGTCGAAAGCCATTTCCGCCGCCGGCCCAGTTTCCGGGTGCGGCTGCGGCGTGATGTAGCGACGGACGTAGCGGCTTACCTGTCCGCTATACCTGGCGCACAGCGGTGCGTGGCTGTTTTCATAGTAATCCCGGAACTGCGCGACGGAAATGTCGCCGCGGCGCTTCATGAACAGCAGGATCTTGAAGATGGTGTCCGCCATGACTTGCTCTCTTCTCAAATATAGCGACCACCGTTGACGCCAATGGTCTGCCCGGTGACGTATCCGGCTTCCTCGGACACCAGCCAGGCACAGGCCCCGGCAATGTCCGACGGTTCGCCCTGCCGCCGGATCGCGCCCGACGTGACCATCGTTTCCCGGGCATTGCCGGGAAAGAAGCCTTCGCTGCCGAAGTCCGCTTCCGCCTTCACCGTGTTCATCACGAAGCGCGGTGCGATAGTGTTGCAGGTGATCTCATGCTCGCCAAGCTCTACCGCCAGCGTTTTCGTCAGGGCGATGATGCCGCCTTTCGAGGCGGAATAGTGCGCCATCATTCGCGCGCCGGACTGGGCGCTGGATGACGAGATGTTGACGATGCGGCCCCACCGCCCCTCGATCATGTCGGGCAGCACGGTTTGCGTGACGATGAACGTCCCTTTGAGGTTCACCTCCATCATCCGGTCCCACTGCGCGTCGGTCATGTCGATAAAGGGGACGTAATCCGAAATGCCCGCATTGTTGACAAGGATGGTGATCGGGCCAAGCGTCTCGCGCAGCCGTTCCACCGCTTGCGCGATCGTATCGCGCCGGGCGATGTCGCCGGACAGGCCGACCGCCGCCCCGCCAAAGCCGGCGATCTCATCGGCGACCGCGGCGGCCGCATCCTCGACAAGATCCAGAACCCCGACCGCGATGCCATCCCGCGCGAGGCGAAGAGCGATGGCTCGGCCTATCCCGGCTGCTCCGCCGGTGACCAAAGCGACATGTGCCATTCTCACAGCCCTCAATCGGTCAACGCGTAGGAGCCGCTAACGCGTTCCTCGCCGTGGATCGTGGTGCGGTGCATGGTGCGGCCGCTGTCCTCGGGGTATGGGACCACGCGGTGCATGGTGCCGGAATTGTCCCAGACCACGAAGTCGCCTTCCTGCCACTCGTGGCGATAACTGAAGTCAGGCTGGGCCGCCCATTCCTGCAGGCGGATGAGCAGCGAGCGGCCTTCAGGCAAAGATCGGCCCAGAACGCTGTCGGCGTGCGTGCCGATCACGAGCGACTTGCGTCCGGACGCATGCGTCCAGACCAGCGGGTGCGCCATGCAGCTACCCATTGCACGCCAGCGGGCCAGTTGTTCCTCGCTCTGCTGGCCGAATACGGGGCGCATCGACGCCTCGATCGTGTGGAGTGCCATCACACCCTCAAGTGCCGCCTTCTCCGCCTCGGGAAGCTGCTCGTAAGCGGCATAGGTATTGGCGAATTCCGTCTGCCCACCGACCGCCGAAAGTTTGCGCGCGGTAAGCAGTGTCGCCTTGGGCAGCGGCTGGTCCAGCGTGACGCCGTCGATGTGCCAGAAATAGGTGCCGAGCACATATTCGGGCTGCCGGTTGATCTTCTTGTCGAGGGTGATTTTATAGACGTCGGGATCTTCGGCGGCGTCGGCACCTGGGATGTTCTTGGTGAAGGTTCCGCGCGTTCCCAGCAGGTCGGTGAAGGCCAGCTGCTCGGCGTCGGTCAGGTGCATTTGCGGAAATACTAGGACACCGCGTTCCTCGATCGCGACGCGGCAGGCATCGACGAATTCCAGGTCGAGCAGATGTTCGCGCGCGACATGCGCCACGGCGCCGATATGGGGTTTTATCGGCTCCAACGAAAAATCGGTCATGACTGCGCTCCTGTGAGATTTTCGAGGTTAAGCGGCGGCGGCGGCGGCACCGGCCAGTCGAATACGCGGCGCGCCGTCCCTCCCAGGATCGCGCGCTTTTCGACCGGGCTGAGGCCGGGGTCTTCGCGCACGGCGAACAGCAGGTCGGCCCAGGTGTGGCCAAACATGACGGACTTGTCGCTCGCCCACATCAGACGGTCGGCGCCGAATGCATCGATCGTGCGGCGCAGAAGCGGGCGCAGGCTTTCATAGGGATACGTCGCGGCCCCGAAGCGGTCCTGCGCGTGGCACCATTTTAGGTAGACGTTGGGATACCGGGCCAGTGCCAGCACTTCGTCGAGATACGCGGCATCCGTGGTGCGCTGCGCCTCCTCCTCCGGGCGGTCCGGCGGGATATTGGGAAACCCCATTCCGCAATGATCGATGACGAGGCGCACCTCCGGGAAACGCTCGGCATAGGGCGCGAGGTGCTCGGCGTAGCCCGGGATGAACAGGCAGACCGGCACCCCGGTTTCACGCGCCAGCGACAGCACGTGGTCATAGCCGCCGTTCTTGAAAACTTCGGCTTCCTCTAGCGTCCATGCCGGCTGGAGGCGGACGGCACGAGCAGCCGGGGTGGAGCCTACGAGCCGCATCACGCTTTCCAGCTGCGGGTCCCGGCGATCGATCCTCACCAGATACGCGAACCGTTCGGGACAGCGCAGGCCGGCTTCTTCGGCGGTGGGCCACGCCGCCCGCCAGGCGCCGTTGGGCAGCGCGAAGCCGGGCTGGATGTGAGTCGGATTGGGCGAGTCCCAAAAGCCCCAGAACTCGTCTATCAACACGGAGCGTATGCCGAGCGCGTCCATCGCCTCCAGCGTCTCGCCGATCATCGCGCGCCCGACGTGAAGCTGCGCGTCGACGATATCGAAGCCTGGCTCCGGGCTTTGCAAGGGCCCGCTCACTGGCCGAACCGGTAGCGAATGCGGCCACCAAACATGCGCGGAGCGCCAATGTTGGCCGACTGGAAACCCGCGAACAGCCAGTTGCCGCCCAGGGCCACGGGATAACGCTCGTTGGTCACGTTGGTGACGAAGGCCGATATGTCGATCGGCAGCCCGGCGATCCCCTCCCACTGCGCGTTGAGGTTGAGCAGGTTGGTCGCCGGCAGCTTGTAGAACGGAGACGCGGTGCGGGCGATGGCGTTCTGCGAAGACGTGTAGGTATATGTGGCGCCTACTGAGATGCGCCCCACGCTCTGGTCCAGCGGCAGCGTATACGTGCCGGTCAGCGTCACCCGGTTCCTGGGCGAATACGATAGCGGGTCACCGGTGATGGCGGTGGGTACGATCGCAGCAAAGGGGCTCGACGGCGGCAGGGTGGGAATGTCTATCCGCAGCAGCTTGGTATTGAGGTAGGTATAGCCCAGGTCCACCCGAAACCCTTCGAACGGGCTGAGCGAACTGTCCACCTCGATGCCCCAGATGCGCGATTTACCCGCGTTGATGATCGCGGTGCCGCCAGTGCGGGGCGTACCCGGCTTGTTGACGAGATTGCCCTGCAATTGCTGGTCGTTGAAGTCGTTGTAGAACCCGGCGACATTGAAATTGCCCTGCACGGCGCCGCGAAAGCTGGTCTTTGCGCCGACTTCGTAAGTGTCGACCTTTTCCGGGCTCCAGGTTTCCAGGCCCACGTTGCCCGGGTTGATGGAGCCCTGCCGGTAACCGCGCGCGTACTTGGCATAGAGCAGCATGTCGTCGGACGGTTTGTAATCCAGCCCGACCAGCCATGTCGGCCTTTCGGACTTGGTAGAGAACCGCGCCTCGCACTGGGACCGGTCCGAGACCACCAGAGGCGTGCCGCCCGGACCCTGGAACCGCAGCACGTCAGTGCAAGTCGTTACCGGGAAATTGGGTGCCGGGAAGAAGATCGTGACGTTCTGTGCGGTCGCCTCGGTCTTGTCGATCGTGTAGCGGATGCCGCCGGTCAGCGACAGCCCGGACGTCAGGTCATACGTCGCCTGCGCGTACACGCCCTTGTTGTTGAAACGGGTCTTGTTGGCGGCCGAACCTAAGCTGCCGAAGAACGCTCCAAGCGGACCGAACTCGGCGATGTTGGAGCACTGGCGCTGCACCCGGTCGGTGCATCGGACCAGCGTCTCCACCTCGTTGCTGTTGAACCCCAGCGGATTGCTCGCCTCAAGGTATGCGCCCGCCTGCCACTTCAAACGACCAGCCGCCGCCTGCCCCTGAAACTGCAGTTCTTCGGTGAAGGTGGACTGCGCGGCCACGTTGCCGTTTGGTCCCGGCGAAAGCTGCAGGAACGGGATCGGCCCCAGGGCGGGCGAAAGCGGGGTCAGGAAATTGTCCCCGAACAGGTTGAAGGTGTTGCGTTCCCGATATTCGGAGTAGCTGGCGATGTTCTTGATCGTCAGGGCATCGCTGGCGGTGAAGGTGGTGGTGTTGATGACCTGCCAGGTTCGCGCCTTGAACGATCCTTCGGGATCGTAGGTTTCCAGGTCGGTCAGGGAATCGCCGCGCGCATTCTGGCGGTCAAGCTGCGCACAGGCGAGCGGCGCGATGGTCTGCTGGAAGATCGTCGAGAAATCCGCAGACGGGGTCAGGAAACGGCGATCGCAGCCGATGATGCGCGAACCGGTGCCGTGGGTATCCGACCGGTTGTAGGTGGCGATCAGGTAGTTTTCCAGATCCGGCGTAAGCTCGGCAACGATGCTGAGGCGCAGCGCCAGGTAATCGACATCGTTGAGATCGGGGCCTTCGCCGCGATTTTTCAGATAGCCACCGCGCTTGTTGCGGTCGACGCCCAGCCGGACGCGGAAGGTATCGGACAACGGGATGTTGACGACCGCCTGGGCGCGCCACATGTCGTAGTTGCCGGCCGAGGCTTCGGCATATCCTTCAAGGACGCTGGTAGGCTTTTGCGGGACCAATAGTACCGCACCGCCAGTCGTGTTGCGGCCGAACAGCGTGCCTTGCGGCCCTTTCAGGACCTGCACGTTCTGAAGATCGAAGAAATTGCCCGCCGGAAGTCCCGACGAAGTGCTGCTTTGCACCCGCGGCGTCACCACGTCTGCGAAGTACGTGCCCACGGACGGAGAAGTGCCAAGTTCCTGCGTGAAGCCCCGGATGATGAACGTGCTCTTTTCCGGCCCGAACTGCCCATTGATCGAAAGCGAGGGCGTGTATGTGGCAAGATCGCTTGGGGTGACGATATTGCGCTGGCTGATCTGTTCCTGGCTGAAAACGCTGATCGAGATCGGCACGTCCTGAAGGCGTTCATTCACGCGCCGCGCAGTAACGATGATGTCGTCTTGGCTTCTTGGAGCCGGGTCTGCTGTCTGCGCTGCGGCGGGAGCCATCGACAACACCAGCGCGATCGGCGTGGCCAGCGAATAGTAGAGCGCTTTCCTCACTATCATCCTCGCTCTCCAGCACCTTGGGTCGTTTGCCCAGGCTTCTGTCCAAGTCGCGGTCATCGATTCGTGTCCGCTTCCCAAAGGAAAATTGGCTCTCTCGCCTATTTAAGTCAAGCGTTTCTCATTAAGAAACGATCGACTTAATCATGCTGGACGTTCGGCGGCGAAATGGTATGGATTGGTGGTGAGCCGAAAATCATCAAATTCCGCCGCCGATTCATCCATGCGTGAAAGGTTGATCGACGCGGGCGAGACCTTGTTCGCCGTTCACGGCTTCAATGGGGCGTCGCTGCGGCAGATCTGCGTAGCTGCTGGAGCACGCAACAATTTTGCCGTGCAGTATCACTTCGGAAACATCGAAAACTTCGCGCGCGCAATCGTCGAGGCAAGAGCACCTTACTACGAGATGCAGCGAGGCGCGTTGCTGGCAGAAGCTACCATCTCCGGCCCGCTCACGACGCAAAAGCTTATCGAAATACTCAATCGCCCGATAATAGATCACAGGAACGAGGCGGGAGAACCGCTCGGCGCGCAGTTCATGATTGCATTGCAAAATGCGCCTTGGGGTTGGCGGCCTATGAGCCGGATGCTCGATAACTCGCCCATCACTCAAAAGCTCGTCAAATTCGTCGAGGAACAAAACCCGGCGCTACCCGCGCCGGTCATATGGCAAAGGCTGTTCCTGACGGCGCTGATGATCATGAATTGCGCCGCTCAAATGCCGGAGCAAGGCAGCCCCGCTTTCCGTGACGCTGTTCTGAAAAATGTCTTCGTCATGGCAGCAGCGGCCCTGGAGGCTCATTTGGAACCTGATCTTGCGGAGGCCATGACTGAATTGCACGGCCATGCTGATACTAGCGGAACGGGCGTATAGGTTTCTCGGTGATCTCGCCGACCGGCGGTATCCGGCCTGCTGATCGCAAGCGCAGCAGCCGCATGCTGGGCCTTGCGCAGCGGAAGGAGATATCGCGGGGATGCGGTTGTCGGGCGCAATAGCCAGAAAATAGAACTGCTCGCCCCGGCCGATGTCCACCGGGGCGATAAGGAAGGGCAGGCCCGTCTCCTCCAGGAAGATCGTGATCTTGTGCCCGTTGGCCTTGGTCCGTTATTACTGGCCGATCTTCGGGATCTTTCGCCAAGGGAAAGTAGGCACAGTTCTCGGTCAGGCCGGCTGGGCGACGATGCGCAGGTACGGCTTCTTCGTGTTCCATCCGTTCGGGAACAGCAGCGCGGCCGCCTCATCGTCGAGCGAAGGGACGATGATCACGTCCTCGCCCTGCTGCCAGTCGGCCGGCGTCGCCACCTTGTGCCCGTCGGTCAATTGCAGGCTGTCGATGGTGCGCAGAATTTCCGCGAAGTTGCGGCCGGTGGATGCCGGGTACGTCAACGTCAGGCGCAGCTTCTTCGCCGGATCGATGACCAGCACGGTGCGGACCGTGGTCGTGTCCGAGGCATTGGGATGGATCAGATCGAGCAGGGTCGAGACCTTGCGGTCATCGTCCGCGATCAGCGGGAAATTGAGCGCGGTGCCTTGGGTTTCCTCGATATCCTGCGCCCACTTGTGGTGGCTGTCGACGGGATCGACCGAGAGCCCGATCGCTTTCACACCGCGCTTGTCGAACTCGGGCTTGAGGCGCGCCACAGTGCCCAATTCGGTGGTACACACCGGCGTGAAATCCTTGGGGTGCGAGAACAGGACGACCCAGCTGTCGCCTGCCCACTCGTGGAAATTGAGCGGGCCTTGCGTGGATTCCTGGGTGAAATCGGGGACCGTATCGGAGAGCTTGAGGGACATCGAAGGATCCTTTTGCTGAAATGTCAGGCGCGGAAAGAGCCCCGAAAACGCGCGCACGAATGGCCGTTTTCCGGTTCGGAGATCGTCGCCGGACGCTGTCGTCAGGGCGAAAAATGCGTGAAAGCCGGGTCGCACGTGCGGTCGCCGGCGCTGGTTCGGCAAGGGCAACGCCGCTTGCTCAAAGCCAGTTCAACCTATGGGCATGGCAGTCCAAGTCAACGGCAAAATTTCTTTCGCTGCGCCCTAGCCTTGCTTTTACCGTGCCACATCAGTCGCCCTCAAGCGCGGCTAGCGGGCTGTTGGGGAACAGCGCTTCGATGAAGCCGAACCGGGTCATGTCGGTGATCCGCTGGGGATAGAGCACGCCGTTGAGATGATCGAACTCGTGCTGGAACACCCGTGCGTGGAAGCCACGCGCCTCGCGCGAGACGGCGGTGCGGTCCTCCAGCGTTCCGCCGTAGCGGATGTGGGTGGCGCGGGGCACCAACCCGCGCATGCCCGGCACCGACAGGCACCCTTCCCAGCCATCCTCCATGTCCCCGGTCAGGATATCCAGCCAGGGGTTGATCAGCGTGGTGACCGGGACCGGTGCTTCCTCGGGGTAGCGCGCATTGGCCTCGAAGCCGAAGATCATGACACGCAGGTCCACGCCGATCTGAGGGGCCGCCAGGCCCACGCCGTTCGCAGCATCCATCGTCTCGTACATATCGGCGATGATCGCGACCAGGGCAGGATCGCCCAGATCCTCCACCGGGCGGGCAACCTGCTGAAGGCGTGGATCGCCCATCTTGAGGATTTCGCGGATCATGGCTGGCCGGGCTCCGTTGCTGGCGTTCGATGTCCTCCGAACCAGATTTTGACGTCCTGTGGAAGCCCAAGTCGCCCCGGGCGCAGCGTTGTTCGATTTTGACCATCACGCTGCCCGGTACTGCTGCAATTTGACCCGAGCAGTTACAACCTGTGGGCCGGACCCGCAGCGACCGGGAACTGGCACGGCTCTTGATAGGTGAATTGCAAATGCGCGCCACGCGCCCAAGCAGGGGACGTCCATGCCAGTTGAATTCGTCGGAGCGCTTGCCGGGCGCAACCAGTTCCAGGGGCCTGCGGGCAGTGGTCCGAACCTCGACCTGGAATACCTGCGCGACCTTGCCCGTGCGCACGAGAACGCCGATTTCGACCGGGTGCTGATGCTCGGGGGGGGCGAACCGATCGTCGCCACCGGCTTCGCCGCCTCGGTGACCGAGAAGCTGGGCTTCATGATCCCCTTCCGGCCCGGCCCGCTGACCCCGCTGCAAGGGGCCAAGTCGCTCGCCGCGCTTGACCACGTGACGAATGGCCGCATTCGCGTCCACGCCATTACCGGCATCACCGCCGAGCCCGGCCACGGCGATTTCGTGACCGACAAGGACGAGCGCTACGCCCGCACCAGCGAATATCTTGACGTGCTTATCCGGGCGTGGACCGCAGAAGCGCCGTTCGACCACGAGGGCAAGTACTTCCAGCTCAAGAACGTCTTCTCGCCGGTCCGGCCATTCCAGCAGCCGCACCCGCCGGTCTCGTTCGGCGGATCGTCGGATGCGGCCTACCATGTCGCCGCGCGCCACTGCGATCTCTACGCGCTCTGGGCCGAGCCGATTTCCGACGTGAAGGAGCAGATCGCCAAGCTGCGCGCTGCCGCCGCCGCGATCGGCAAGCCCGCCCCGCGCGTCAGCCTTTCAGTCCGCCTGATCATCGGCAACACCGAGGCGCAAGCCTGGGAGAAGGCGCACGACATCGCCGAAAGGCTCGCCAGCAACCGTCGCAACGCCGCGCCCAATCCGTTGTTCCACGGCGTCCAGGGCACTGGCACCAAGCGCCTGCTCGCCGCCGCCGAACGCGGCGACCGGCACGACAAGTACCTGTGGTTCGGCACCGCCACCGCCGTGGGCGCAACGCACGATTCCACCTCGCTCGTCGGCACCCCGGACCAGATCGTCGAGGCCCTGCTCGACTACTACGACATCGGCGTCACTACCTTCCTAAACCGGGGATATGAGCCGCTATACGATGCTGTGGACTATGGCCGCTGGATCATTCCCGCGGTGCGCGAGGAAGTGCGCCGGCGCGAGGAAGCCGCCGCCAAAGCCACGCCCGCTGTGCTCCAGCCCGCCTGATCGGACCCTACGGATGACGACGACCACCATCACCCCGCCCCGGCTCGCCAGCGACGCCGAGGCCATTGCCGCCGCGCATGAGGCAGCAGGCCGTATCGCCCGGCTCGCCCGCGATGCCTCGTTCAACGACAGCGTGCCGCACGAGGCCGCGGAGATCCTCTCTGCGTCCGGCATCACCAGCATATACGTGCCGCGCGAGTTTGGCGGTATCGGCGCTTCCATCGAAACGGTGGTAGAGACGGTGCGCATCATCTCGGCCGCCGACGGCGGGGTCGGGCAGCTGTTGCAGATCCACAACGTCATGATCCGCGGCGTATTCTCGCGTCCCGACGACGAATTCCGTGCCCGACTCATCGCCGACATTTTCGCCGGCAAGCGCTTCGGCAACGCGCTGGCCGAAGGAAAAGGCAAGGGCAAGGGAGGTGGCACCCGGCTTTCGCGCGATGAACGCGGTGTGTGGCGTCTCAATGGCCGAAAGACCTTTGCAACCGGATGCTACCTCGCAGAATGGATCTCGATTTCCGCGACAAGCGACGACGGCCCGGTAGGCGTGCTGCTGAACCGCGATACCCCGGGCCTCACGCTTGAGGACGACTGGGATGCCTATGGCCAGCAGCATTCGGTCAGCGGCAGCGTCGGCTTCGACAATATCGAAGTCGATCCCCGTTTCGCGCCCAAGGCGAACATCGGCGGTGGTTCACCCGACTTCATGCCGCGCACGGGCCTGACCTGGCCGCAGATCCTCCACGCCGCGATCGACACCGGCATCGCACGCGGCGCCCTGGACGCGGCGACAGCCTATATCCGCGACAACATGCGCGCCTGGCCCGAGGCCGGCGTCGATCGCGCCGCCGACGAACAGTACACGATCAAGCGCATCGGCGAATACGCCGTCGCCGTGCGCGCGGCGGAATCGGCGCTGCGCTATGCCGCGCGCACCTTCGACCATTTCAAGGCCGATCCCGGCAACCGCGCTCTGGAGGACGAACTGATCCTGGCCACCGCCACGGCCCGCGCCCAATCTGACGAGGCCTCGGTGTTCATCGGCAGCGACCTATTCTCGCTGACCGGGGCGAATTCGACGTTGGATAAGTGGAACCTGCAACGCTTCTGGGCCGACGCGCGCGTCCACACCACGCACGATCCGATCCGCTGGCGCATCTACCACATCGGCAACTACTACCTGAACGGCATCCCGCCTGACGAATACGGGCGCGCGGCCAGGCTGCGCCAGCAGGAAATCGCCATCGCCACCAATTCTTCGCCCACCCTCAATTCGCCCGCCACGGAGGCTTCGCCGTTATGAGCGCCCAATCCGCCACCGATCTTCTCGACCGAGCGCCCCCACCCGCCGCCCGCTTCGCCAGCGAGGCCGAGGCTATCGCCGCCGCCCATGAAGCCGCCAGGCTGATCTCAGCCATCTCCGCCGATCCGGCCGAGCGCAACCGCATCCCCCACGAACAAGCGGCAATCCTCGAACGCTCGGGCGTCACCGCCGTCGCCCTGCCGGTGGCCGATGGCGGGCTTGGCGCCTCGGTCGCCACCATCGTCGAGATCACGCGGATCATCTCGGCTGCGGATGGCGGCGTCGGCCAGCTCGTACAGATCCACAACATGATGCTGCGCGGCCTGCTGCGCCGCCCGGCCGATCTCCTGCGCGACCGCATCGTCGCCGATGTCGCCGCCGGCAAGCGCCTGGGCCATGCGGCGGCGGAAGTCGGCGGCAAGCACAAGTTCGACACCCGCACCCGCGCCGCCCGCAACGCGCAAGGGCAATGGGTGGTCAACGGCGCGAAGTTCTATGCTACCGGCAGTTATCTTGCCGACTGGATTTTCTCCGGCGCGAAGACCGACGAAGGCCAGATTGGCTTCATCGTCCACCGCGACACTCCGGGCCTCGTTCTCGACGACGACTGGCATTCGTTCGGCCAGCGCCATTCGGTAAGCGGCGGCGTGCGCTTCGTTGACCTCGTGCTCGATGACGGCCAGGTCTCGGCTCCCGGCGCGGGCGCTCCTGGCAAGCCCGAACGGACCGGCCTGACCTGGGCGCAGATCAACCACGCGGCGATTGACTGCGGCATCGCGCGCGGCGCCTTCGAGGCGGCGATCCACTACCTCAACAACAACTCCAACGTCTGGGTCGATGCCGAGGTAGAACGTGCGGTGCAGGAGCCGCTGATCATAAAGCGCATCGGCGATTACGCTGTCGCCCTGCGCGTCGCGGAATCGCTGCTGCGCGACGCCGCCGAACTCTATGACGCGTACAATGCTAAGGGTCGCCCCGAAACGCTGGACGACGAACTGATCCTCGCCGTCGCCGCAGCGCGCACCAAGACCGACGAGGCGGCGCTGCTGATCTCCAGCGACATGTTCTCGCTGCTGGGCGCCAGCGCCTCGTATCGCAAGTTCAACCTCGACCGCTTCTGGGCAGACGTGCGCGTCCATACCACGCACGATCCAATCCGCTGGCGGCTGCATCACGTCGGAGACTTCTACCTCAACGGCACCCCGCCGCACGAATACTCCGCCGGCGCCGTTCGCCGCCCTGTCGTCTCAAGCGGGAACTGATCCCGGCCCATGACAAACGCCATCCCCGCGACCGCGCACAACGTGGAGCCCGACGATACACCTGCTTCCCGGCGACCTCGCTCGTCGCTGGCCGCACATCCCCTGCTGCGCAGCCTCGCGCTTTACCGGATGATACCGGTATTGTTTAGTGTGACCTTCGCGCTGTTTACCGTGGTCCACCTTAGCCTTGCTTTCCAGCAATGGCTGATCGGGCGCGCGCTCGATGCGGTGAATTCGGGCAAGGCCGCGACCCGCCTGCCCGATGGCACGATCGACCTCACCGTCGCCTGGCACTGGGCGGCGCTGCTGATCGGGCTCGCGGCCGGGCGCGGCGTGCTGCAATATATCTCGGGGATGTGCAGCATCCGGGCAAGCCAGTCGCTGCTCTCGAAGTTGCGCGAGAAGATTCTCGTGCAGGTCCAGACGCTGCACCTGGGCTACCACTGGGAACATGGTATGGGCGAGATGATCACCCGCACCACCCGCGATGCCGACAAACTGCGCGATGCCCTCGTCGCCTTCTGGCGCCAGACGGTCGAGACCGCGCTGGTCGTCGCCGCCGCGATGGGTCTGCTGTTCTGGTACGACTGGGCACTGGGTCTGGTGCCGTTTGCGCTGACATTGCTGGGCTTCTGGATCTTCGTGCGCCAGACCGACACCCTCGTCACCCTCGATCGCAACGTCAGCGACGCTTACGACCAAGTGAACCAGGACTTGTCGGAGGGCATCGGCGGGGTGCGCGTCATCAAGTCGTTCCGCCTCGAACAGGGCCGCATCGCCAAGTTCAGGGGCCACGTCCATTTCTTCCTCGACCAGTCGCGTCATGCGCTGGCCTGGTGCAGTTCGCGCATCCCGATCCCGCAGGCGGTAGTGGCGCTCGGCCATGTGTGGATCATGGCCTATGGCGCGCACCTTGTCGTCGCCGGCAAACTGGGCGTTGGCGAACTGGTCTCGGCGCTGCTGATCGCGACGACGCTGGTGTTCCGCGTCGAGACGGTAGGCCGCGTCATGCGCATCTTCGCCGATGCTCGCGCATCCGCCGCGCGCATCTGGGACTTGCTTGACGAGGAACCAGCGATCAACGGCGGGCCTGAGGCCCTGCCCGAAGGTCCGCTCGGCTTCCGCCTCGACGCGGTGCGCTTGATGGCGCCGGGCGGCAACACAGCGGTGCTGGACGATTGCAGCCTGACCGTGGAGCCCGGCCAGATCGTCGCGCTGGTCGGCTCGACCGGTTCGGGCAAAAGTTCCCTCGCCTCGCTGCTACCGCGCCTTGCAGACGTCAATGGCGGGGCGGTTTCGATCGGCTCGGACACGCTGGGCTGGAGCGACGTGCGCGGCCTCGGCCTCGCCGACCTGCGCCGCCGGGTCCATGCCGTGCCGCAGGATATCTTCCTGTTCTCCGATACCCTTGCCGCCAACTTGCGCGCCGCTGCGCCCGATGCCGACGATGACGCACTGGTCGAGGCGCTTCGCCTTGCCGACGCCGAGGAACTGCTCGCCCGCCTGCCCGAAGGGCTGGACACCCGCATCGGCGACCGGGGCGTCACCCTTTCCGGCGGCCAGCGCCAGCGTCTGTGCCTGGCCCGCGCGCTGATCGCCGCGCCGGACATCCTCGTGCTCGACGACGCCACCAGCGCGCTCGACGCCGTTACCGAGCGCACCGTGCTGCACAACATCCGCTCTTTACGGGGCGGACACGGCGGCCGCATGACCGTGCTGCTCATCACCAGCAAGCTTTCCTCCGTCCTCCTTGCCGACCGTACCGTGGTCCTGGCCGGTGGCCGCATCGTCGCCAGCGGTGCCCACGAGGACCTCCTGTTCGACCCGCTTTACCGCGACCTTCTGGGGATCGACCGTGCCGCCGCCTGACAACAAGCGCGTCCTCAGCGACATCGAAATCGAGGAAATGCTGGCGCGTCACGCGCTCGACCGGGGCATGTTCGGGCGGCTCGTCCCCTTGCTCCACCCCGTGCGCCGCCAGATTGCCTTGGTCTTCGCGCTGGAAACCCTGCTGGTCGGCGTGGTTTTCGTGCGCCCGTGGTTCGTCGGGCAACTGCTCGACCACGGATTGGTCAAAGGCGCGAACGGCTGGACGCTGGATGAGCGCCTGCTTGCCTGGCTCAGCCTGGGGCTGGCGATAACCTGGCTTGCCCGCTTCGTCTTCGCGGGTTTCTCGAACTACCTGGCAGGGGCCGCTGCGCTGCGCGTCCTCAATGACCTGCGCATCCGCATCTTCGAGCACATCCAGGCGCTCAGCGTCGGCTATTTCGACCGTACCAAGGCCGGCCGCATCCTGTCCCGCGCCGACCGCGACGTCGATGCGCTTGAGGCCCTGCTGGTCCAGGGTCCCCCCGAAATGCTCTCGGCCGTGCTGCGCTTCGGCGGAGCGGCGCTGATGCTGTGGATCATGTCCCCGCTGCTGCTGATGGCGCTGGCGAGCGTGGTGCCGTTCCTCGTCGTCGGCACCTGGCTGTTCAAGCGCGTGTCGCAGAAAAGCTGGTCGGTCGTCGCCGAAAACCGCAGTCGTTTCACCTCGCACCTGGTCGAGACCGTTTCGGGCGTGCGCATGATCCAGCAGCTTGTGCGCGAGGAGCCGAACCGTCGGCGCTACCGCGAACTGCTGACCGACTTCGACGGAGCACTTGTACGCGGCACCGTGCGCTCGGGCTGGTTTGCCCCGCTCAGCGGGCTGCTCAACGCGGGCGGCATGGCGATGATCCTGCTGGTTGGCAGCTACGGCCTGCTGCAAGGCGAGATCACGCTGGGGCAACTGGCCCAGAGCCTGTTCTACGTCATGCTCTTCCTCGGCCCGTTGCAGGATCTCAACGACCTGTTCGAGCGCTATGCCTCCGGCTCCGCATCGGCGCAGCGGGTCTTCCTGCTGCTCGACACCAAACCCGAGATCCTGGACGTAGCGGAACCCATCCCGGTACACGCCCTGCGCGGCGAGGTGGAGTTCCGCTCAGTCGGTTTCTCCTATTCGCCCGGTGTGTTGCCTCAAGTGCTGCACGACCTTTCGCTGCACATCCATGCCGGCGAAGTCGTGGCGGTGGTCGGCGCGACTGGGCATGGCAAGAGCACCCTGGTTCAACTCCTGACGCGCTTCTATGAGGCGCAGACCGGACAAGTGCTGATCGACGGTATCGATGTCAAACATATGCGCCAGTCGGACCTGCGCCGGCAGGTGGGTGTCGTGCTGCAGGACAACGTGCTGTTCAGCGGAACGGTGCTCGACAACCTGCGTCAGGCCCGGCCGGAAGCCGACGACGAGGAACTGATCGAAGCCGCCCGCGCACTCGACGCGGACGAAGTCTTGAGCAGGCTCGCTCAAGGCTATCACACCCCGGTTGGTCCGCTGGGCGCAAACCTGAGCCATGGCCAACGCCAGCTCGTCTGTCTGGTGCGCGCCTACCTGACCGACCCGGCTGTGCTGGTGCTCGACGAGGCGACCTCGGCGGTCGACGTCCATACCGAGCGGATGATCCAGCGCGCCCTGCGCCGTCTGTGCGAGGGGCGCACCGCGATCGTCATCGCCCATCGCCTTGCCACCATCCGCGATGCCGACCGCATCGCCGTAGTGCGCGAAGGGCAGGTCGTGGAACTGGGAAGCCACGTCGATCTAACCAGCCTGGGCGGCGCCTATGCGCGCCTCTACGAAGCCTATGAGCGCCAGAGCGGCACCGTGCCACAAGGCGCGATGGAGGCAGCGGCGACGGTCGCCGCACGATGAACACGAAAATGAAAGTCGGATGACGGGAGGAACCACCCTCACTCTCACTCTCACTCTCACTCTCACTCTCACTCTCACTCTCACTCTCACTCTCAATTTCATTATTTCTATATTGTTTCTATAAAAACTCGATTTAGGCGGCGCGTACCAAGTACACGCCGCCTGATTTGTTTCACCGACCAAATCCTACTCTGCGCATATCGCAGCATCCCACGCCCCGCGATGTTGACTAAGACGCAAAAACTATCGGTCTTTTAGTCCACATACCGAGCATAACCGTCGATATTGCGGCGAAATTCGCAACCCAATCCAATTTGGCCCGCACCTTGCAAACGTCCGTACCTGCGGGGGCAAACCGCGCAGTCGAGGGCGAAGATCGCAAGCCTCCACCGCGCGAACCGCCAGCACAGAACAACAAAGCGGTTTCGGAGCAATCGACACATGAACTTGAAAACGAACTTCGCACAGGGGGTCGCGGCCATCGCCTTGCTCGCACCGGGTCTTGCATGGGCGAACGAAGCCCCGGCGGCAGACGCGGCGGAAGCGGACGGAGGGAACAACATCGTCGTAACGGGCGCACGCAGCGCCGGGCGCACAGTCGAGAACAGCCCGGCGCCCATCGACGTGCTGCCGGCGGAAACGCTGCGCCAGGCGAACCAGGCAAGCCTGCTGCAGGCGCTTAACGATACCTTGCCTTCCTTCAACGTACCCAACATGCCCAGCTACGGCATCAACACCTTCATCCGCGCCGGGCAACTTCGCGGCCTGAGCAGTGGCCACACGCTCGTCCTGATCAACGGCAAGCGCCGCCATGTCACCGCGCGCCTGGGCGTCAACGACGTCGGCGTGGCCGCAGTCGACTTGGGTCTGATCCCGTTAAGCACCATCGATCGAGTCGAAGTCCTGCGCGATGGCGCCTCGGCCATCTACGGCTCGGATGCGATCGCGGGCGTCATCAACGTCATCACCCGCAAGTCATCCGAAGGCGGCGAACTGAGCGCGCGGGCCGGCCAATATTACCAGGGCGGTGGCTGGGTCCAGCAGTACAACGCGGGCGCGGGCGTTGGCATCGGTGATGGCGGGCATCTCTACGTGTCGGGCCAGTACGTCGACCAGAAGGCGCTGTTCGGCGACGGCGACGTCCCCGACAACATCCTGTTCTATTTCCCCCGCAACGAGGCCGGCCAGCAGATCCTGCCCGGCGGCAATGCCTCCACCGCGCCCACCCTGCCCGCCGGGGCCACGCCCGACCCGCGCGAGGCCTCCGTCGATCGTCACAAGATCTTCGGCGCCGCCGGCGGTGTCCCGCGCGCGCAGGTGGCCTCGTTCACCGCCGATCTTGGCGTGCCGCTGGGCGATGCAGTCGAACTCTACGGCTTTGGCGACTATACGCACCGCAAGGGCCGCTCGCCGCAGCACTTCCGCTTCCCATCGCGCGACCAAAACGTGCGGGCAATCTGGCCCGATGGCTTCACTCCCTACAGCGGCATCGTCGAGAACAACTTCTCCGCATTGCTGGGCCTGCGCGGCGATATCGGCGATGGCTGGAACTGGGACCTGTCCAGCGGCTACGGCCAGGACGATATCGACACTTACGTCTATGACTCCATCAGCCCCAGCTACGGTCTCAACAGCAAGACCGACTTCTTCCTCGGCAACTATCGCTACACCGCCTGGACTTCCAATCTCGACGTGCACAAAAGCACCGAAGAGGGCCTGTTCGGTTTCGGCACCGACTGGTCACTAGGCGCCGAATTCCGCCGCGAGACCTATCGCCGCACCGCCGGCGAAGAGCAATCCTGGGGCTACGGCGGCCAGCCCATTCTCGACGGGCCGAACGCCGGCAAGCCGATCTCGCTGTCGGATTCCGGCTCGCAGGCCGACACCGGCGTGCGGCCCGAGGATGCCGCCAGCGACGACCGCAACTCCTACGCGCTTTACGCCGGACTTTCGCTGCGCCCCAGCGAAGCAGCCACCCTCGACCTCGCGGCCCGGTACGAGCGTTACCAGCGCGCCGGCGATGTGCTTACCGGACGCGTCTCCGGTCGTTACGAGATTGCGCGCGGCTTTGCGGTACGCGGCACCGCCAGTACCGGCTTCCAGGCCCCCGCACTAGCCGCACTCAGCTTCCGCCAGACGGGCGTGACGGTCAACCAGACCAACCACATCCTCTCGGTCAGCTCGCCCGAGGCACAGGCGCTTGGTGCCAGGCCGCTCAAGCCGGAACGGTCGACCAACTTCAGCCTCGGCTTCGTGTTTCGGCCGCTCGACACCATCAACCTGTCGGTTGATGTGTACCAGGTGCGGGTCAAGAACCGCATCTCGCAGATCGGAGCCTTCCGCGAATCCACGCATCCCGGCTCGGGTGTACTGGTGCGGGCGGCCTCGCCCACGTTCGGGCCGGACGACAGCATTTCCTACCTTGTCAACGCCGGCACTACCCGCACACGCGGCGTCGATGTAGTGCTGGACGGTAAGTTCGACGTGGGTTCCGGCGCGATCGGTTGGAGCTTGGCCGGTAACTACAACAAGACGAAGTTCCTCGAAATCGCCGATACGCCGGCGGTACTGGACCGCTTCAACATCGTCATGATTTCCACCGCGACCCAGGCGCAAATTCTCTACCGCGCGCCGCGCCTCAAGGGGATCGGTTCGGTCAAATGGGAATCTGGACCGTTCTCCGCCGGTCTGCGCGGCACCTATTACGGCAAGATCAACCGCTCCTATACGCTTGCCCATCCGGCCGGGCCGAACACGATCGAACTGGTCGACGTCGGCAAGATCTTCATCGCCGATCTGGAAGCGGGCTACGAGTTCAGCGAGAGGCTGGGCCTGCGTGTCAACGTCAACAACCTGTTCGACACCAAGCCCCGGCAGGTGCCCAGAAACGCCACGTCGCGCTGGCCGTTCTCGTCGGTCGCCTATGTGCAGGACAGCCCGGTCAATCCGCTCGGCGGCTTCTATTCCGCCACCATCACCTACCGCTGGTAATTCCCAAGAGCCGCAAGGAGGCCATCAATGACTGACGCCATCGACACCATCTGGTTCACCCGCTGCCCGGTCCCGACCGCCACTGGCCTCGCCTACAAGCTGGGTTGGCTGGACGCCGAGTTCGCTCCCGACGGGATCAGGATTGCAACCCTGCAGGAGCATCGTCAAGAAGTCGGGCGCGACCTCGGCCGCCACCACTACGATCACCAGCTCCCCTCGCTGATCCGCGAGGGAGGCAACCTGCTTGCCATCGCGGCACGGGCGCAGGGCGCGCCAAGCAAGCTTATCGGCCTGACCTGGATCGACGAGGCGCAGGCGATCCTAGTGCGCCCGGGTTCGGGCATCACCCGGCCCGAAGACCTCAAGGGCAAGCGCATAGCCCTGCCCGGCTGGAGCGAAAAGCCCGATGCCTCCCATGTACGGGGATCGAGCATCGCGCGCGGCATGAGCCAGCACGGCATCAAGGGCGCGCTCGCCTATGCAGGGCTGACGTTCGACGACGTGCATTTCGTCGAAGTCGGACAGCAGCGCCCGGCCGAGGGCGACGACCGCGCGCAACTCCAGTCGCTGTGGACCGGCCTTCCCGACCTGGTGGAGGGCCGCGTCGATGCCGCCTACGTCAAGGGCGCCTCTGCCATCGACGCCGCGCAGCGCCTGGGGCTGGAAGTCGGCATCGACCTTGATGCCCTGCCCGATCGCCGCTGGCGGGTGAACAACGGCACGCCGAGGCCGATCACCGTCCACCAGGACATGCTCGACAATCACTTCGACCTCGTCGTCCGCTTCCTCGAGCGCACGCTGGCTGCCGCCGACTGGGCGCGTACCAACCAGGCCAAGGTGCGCGAAGTTCTGGGCGGCGAAACCCGTGCGGGCGCGCAAAGCGTGGAGCGCGCTTATAGCGACGAAACGCTGGCCGATCTCCACCCAGACCTGTCGGATGAGCGCCTTGCACTGTTCGAGCAGCAAAAGACGTTCATGCATGTCCACAACCTGCTCGACCGCGATTTCGCGTTGGCCGACTGGGTCGATTCCCGCCCGCTCGAAGCGGCGAGGGCCCGTCTTCTGGAAAAGGCAGCCGAGACGGTGTGACGCAGGCGATCCTCCCTGTCCCCGCACGGGACGGGGAGGTGGGCCGACGCAGGCGGCGACGGAGAGGTTCTTCTTGTTGTGCGAGAACTTCTCCGTCTCCAGCTTCGCTGGCAGCCACCTTCCGATTGCTGCGCAGCATAGCGGATCGGTTCGGTGCTCAGTCGCCGATTAGACCCGCGTTCTTGAGGTATGTGCGGATCACGTTGCGGGTCACGCCCAGCGCCTGCGCCGTGCGGACCTGGTTCTCGTTGGAGAGTGCGTAAGCCTCGCGCACGGCAAGGTCGATCAGGCGTTCCAGCAATTCAGGTTCGCCGGAACCGATCAATTGCGACACTGCGGAACGGATATGATCGAGACCCTCGACCGTCGAACCCAGAACCGTCGCCACTGCTGCCGGCATCGTGCTTGACTGGCAGGCGGGCAGCCCCAGATGCTCGGGCTCGATGAACTTGCCCGGCGCCATCAGAGTCGCCCGCTGGATGACATTTTCCAGTTCCCGGATGTTGCCTGGCCAGGCATGCCGAAAAATGATCTCTTCTGCATCCGGGCTTAGCGCGATCGCGGGTCCACCGGACTTCTCGCCGTAAACGCCGAGGAAATGGCGGGCCAGCGGCAAGATGTCGGCTCGCCGTTCGCGCAATGGCAACAGTGGCAGCGTCACCACTCCCAAGCGATAGAAAAGGTCCTCGCGGAACCGCCCGGCTTCCACTGCGGCGCGCAAATCCACGTTGGTGGCGGCGATCAGACGGAAGTCCAGACTGACCGGGCGACGGGCGCCGATCCGCACTACCTCGCGCTCCTGCAGCACGCGCAACAGTTTGACCTGCAACGAATGTGGCAGGTCGCCGACTTCGTCAAGGAACAGGGTGCCGCCGTTCGCGGCTTCAAACCATCCCTCCTTGGCGTTGGTCGCGCCGGTGAAGGCACCGCGTTCGTGTCCGAACAACTCGCTTTCGATCAGGGTTTCGGAAAAAGCGCCGCAATTGACAGCTACGAACGGCCGGTCGGCACGCGCGCTCTGCTGATGGACGTAGCGGGCGACGAGTTCCTTGCCGGTCCCCGTCTCTCCCGTGATCATGACCGTGGCGTCGCTCGGCGCGATCCGCTCGATCAATGGCAACAAAGCCTTCGAACGGGGGTCCGAGAAGATGAAAGTTCGTGCCCGGATTGCCAAAGCAGAGACCTGAAATTTCAGGATCGTGTCGCGCATGTGAAGCTCCCCGTTTCTTATCGCTCCTAGCTTTCAAGCCAGTGCGGTAGTCCGCTTCCACTTGCTGCCAATAAGGTAGCACCTATTCTCTACTAAAACAGTTGGGATTCCTTCGTCGCGGAATAGCTCAGCTTTAGATGCCGATCAATTTTATGCAGCAGTCTCGCGCAGACGCGGCGAATCCGCCACCAGCGCACGGGTGTAAGGGTGTTCCGGCCGGTCGAGGAGGTTGCCCACCGAGCCATGTTCGACGATCGTCCCGTGTTGAAGCACCGCGACGAAATCGGAGACGGCCCTCACCACTCCCAGGTCGTGGGTGACGAACAGTATCGTCAAAGCGGATTCGCGCTGGAGCTGGCGCAGAAGATCGATGATCGCCGCCTGTACCGAAACGTCGAGCGCCGAGGTAATCTCGTCGCAGATCAGCAGTTCGGGCTTGCAGATCAGGGCGCGGGCAATGGCCACGCGCTGGCGCTCTCCTCCCGAAAGATCGCGCGGATACCGGCTTGCCAATTCGGGTGCCAGTGCCACGCGTTCGAGCACGGCGGAAACTTCGCGGTCGGCATCGGCCGAGCGGATCGGGAAGAAGTGAAGCACCGCAGTGCGCAGAATTTGTCCTACAGTCTGGCGCGGATTAAGCGCGCGGAACGGGTTCTGGAAGATGTACTGGATGCGCCGCCGCAGGTCGATGTCCCGCCCGCCGGACAGCGGGACGACTCGCCCGTCGTAGGTGAAGGTTCCTTGCACATCCTCGACCGCGCCTACCAGCGCGCGCGAAAATGTGGTCTTGCCCGACCCGCTTTCGCCCACCAGCGCCGTGCAATAGCCCTTGGGCAAGGCGAGATCGACGCCGAACAGAACCTGGTTGGCGCCGTAGCTGGCCGAAACGCCGCTCAGCACCGCCAGCGCCTGCTGCTCCGCGAACGCAGGTGCGCGAGATGGCGCAGCGGTGTCCTCGCGCTTGCCGCGAACGGGATGATGGCAGGCGACGAGCCGCCGGTCGCCGAAGTCGCGCAACGGCGGGCGAATGCTACAGCTCGCGCTGCGCAGCGAACAGCGCGGTGCGAAGGCGCAGCCTTCGGGGCGATCCTGCAGTGCGGGGGCATGGCCGCCGATCGGACGGACCGCGTGCCGCCCCGAAATGTCGGGCACCGCATCGAGCAGGCCGCGCGTATAGGGGTGCGCAGGGTTGTCGAACAAGTGATCGCGCGATCCACTTTCGATTATGTGCCCGGCGTAGAGCACCACCACCCGATCGACCAGTTCGCGCACCACCGCCAAGTCGTGCGACACGTAGACCGCGCCAATGCCGCGCGTCCGGCACAAGTCGCGTAAAGTCGTAAGCACGCGGGCCTGCGTCGTCACGTCGAGCGCAGTGGTCGGCTCGTCCAGAACGATCAGCCGAGGACGCAGCAGCACCGCCAGCGCCAGCAGCACGCGCTGTTGCTGGCCGCCGGAAAGCTGGTGCGGGAAGCGGCGCAGGAATTCCGCGCTCGCGGGCAGGCCGACATCGCTTGCCGCCTCAGCAATGCGCGCATGCCGTTCGGCCTTGTCGAGCGTGGCCAGGTGAACACGCAGCACTTCATCGAGCAACGAGCCGATCCGCCGCATCGGATTGAGCGCGAGCGCAGGATCCTGCGCGACGTGAGACACGACCGAGCCGCGCATCGTGTGCCGCTCATCCTCGTCGAGCGCGAGGATATCGCGCCCGTCGACAAAGACCGAGCCGCCCGCGATCACCGCGCCGGCGCGGGCATCGCCAAGCAAAGCCGTGGCTATGCTGGTCTTGCCCGATCCGCTTTCGCCGACGACGCCGACGATCTCGCCGGCGAACACGGAAAAGCTGATGTCGCCGACGATTTCCGGCCCGTCTCCCAGGGTGACGGAAAGGTCGCGCACCTGCAGTACGGCATTGACGAAAGGCACGACGCTCATGACCGGGTCTCCCGCGCCTGCTGCTCGCGCAGGCGGCGCTTGTTGCCGCGCATCAGGGTGCGAGCGCGAGATTTCACGCCCTTGCGCACGGCGATCCTCGATCCGGCGCGCGAAACACTCTCGGCAAGCAGATTGGTGCCGAGCGCGAAGAACCCGATCATGGCGACCGGGGCCAGCACTGCCCAGGGCTGGATCATCAGCCCGGCGCGGTTCTCGTTGATCATGAGGCCCCAGTCTGCGGCCGGCGGCGCAACGCCGTAGCCAAGGAAACTAAGGCCCGAGAGCATGCCGATCGCCCACGTAAGCATGATACCCAGATGCACCAGCAGCGGTGTTGAAATGTTAGGCAGGATTTCCAGCAGGACGATGCGCCACCAAGGATAGCCCATCAGCTTCGCCGCCTCGACATACTCCTGCGATACCACGCCCAGGGTCACGCCGCGCGCCAGACGGATCACGCCAGGGACGAAGGAAACTGCCACGGTCAGCACGATCAGCCAAGGCTCACGCCCCAGCATCGAGACGACCAGCAGCACCAGGATCAGATCAGGGAACGCGAGCAGCACGTCAGTTCCCCACACGACCGCATGATCCACCCACCGTTTCGAAAGCCCCGCCGCAATGCCGATCACGGCACCGATGGCAAGCGCGATCACCGAAGCGGCAAAGCTCATCCACAACACCGAACGCCCGCCGTGCAGCAGACGCGACCAGACGTCCCGCCCCAGATAGTCGTAGCCCAGTAGCGTGCCCGCGCCGGGCAGACCATAAGTTGGCCCGACCAGCCCGAGCGGCGATTGCGGCGCGGCCAGTGGGCCCAGCAGCGCCGCGACCAGCACCGTGCCGGCGAACGCAAAACCGAGGCGCGCCTGCGGATCGCCGCGCAATCTCGAAAGTGTGGAAGTCATACTCCGCCAGCCTTCAGCTTGAGTTTCGCGCGCGTGCCGGCCCGCAGGCGGGGGCGCGAGGAGGTGCGCAGCTTGGGCGTCACCAGCACCGTCGCCACATCGGCAAGCAGATTGATGAGCACGACGCCGACCGCCATGGTCAGCGTGATAGCCTGGATCACCGGCACGTCGCGAAGCTCGATCGCGGCATTGAGTGCATTGCCGATGCCGGGATAGCTGAACACCACCTCGACGATCAGGGCACCGCCCAGCAGCATCCGGCTGATCAGCGCGATGCCCTGGATCACCGGCACAAGCGCGTTGGGCACGGCGTGATGCCACACGACCCGGCGCTCCGGGATGCCGCGCAGCCTTGCGGCGGCAACATAGTCCGCCTCCAGCGTCTCGATCATCGCCGAACGGACCAAGCGCAGCAGGAACGGCGCGACGGTCAGGATCAGGGTCAGCGCGGGCAATACGAGATAGACCGGCTGCAGGAACGGCGAGGTCGACGGGTCGATCAGTGACACGGCCGGAAGTATGGGAAATACCGTGGTCGAAAGCAGCAGGATCAGCCCGATCGCAAGCACGAAGCCGGGAAGCGCCTTGAACAGAATGATCCCGTTCATCGTCCAGGTGTCGACGCGGCTGTCGCGCCGGATCGCCAGCACCACGCCGCCGAAGAAAGCGATCGGCACCGCCAGCACGAGGACGACCACCATCAACGCTGCCGAATTGGCGAAACGGTCAGCGACAATCTGGCCGGCGGGTACGTTGGAATCAAGCGAGACCCCGAACTCGCCGGTTAATGCCCGCCCGGCCCATCTGGCGTATTGAACGAGGATCGGCTGATCGAGCCCAAGCTGGTGCTGAAGGATGCGGATGCTGTCCTCGGTGGCATCGGGACCGAGGATAACGCGCGCCGGATCGGACGGCAGGGCCTGCGTCGCCGCGAAGACCAGCACCGAAATGACGAAAGCGGTCGCAAGCCCGGAAAGCACGCGGCCACCCAGCCACGGCAGCCAGGTCGGCAGTGCAAGATGCTGCCGCAGGCTGTGCGCGGTGTCCTCGCCGGCCCTATCGTCCGTCTGTGACGCCTGGGCCGCCGGCGGGGTCTGCTCGGAATAGATCGTCGCCATTTTGCATCCTTGCCGCTGCAAATCGGGAGGGTGGAGCCGTTTCAGACCCCGGATCGAGGCACCCAGGTCAGGCCAGCGCCTTCTCGGGCGCCGCCTGAACCGCAGGTTCGGCGCGCGCCGAACCGACGCGCAGGGCCGGAACATCGAAGCCATGGTCGAGGTCGAGCAGCGGGAACAGCAGTTCGGCGACGCGGTGTGCCTCGGCGATCAGCGGGAAACCCGAGAGGATGAAGGCGCCCACGCCCTGATCCGCGTATTCGCGCAGGCGCGCGGCGACGTTCTTTGCCGAACCGACCAGCGTGGTGCCCGATGATGGCCCCATGATGTCGAACCCGAACCAGGCCGGTCCGACCCAGACGTTGGGATAGACCTCCAGATCGCGCGCGCTGGGCAGGCGCCCGGACTTCACGGTGTCGATGTTGCGCTGCACCTGCGGGTCCGGGCTGCGGTAGGTTTCGATCGTCTCGCCGGGGGGGAGACGCATTTTGATGGACCGCTCAGCGTGCTCGACGGAGGAACGCTCGAGAAGCCAGTCGGCATAGGCCCAGGCTTCCTCCTCTGTCTCGCGCACGATGATCTGCAGGCGCGTGCCGTATTCCAGGGTGCGGCCGATTTTCGCGGCTTCCGCGCCGACCCGGCGGAACTTGTCGCCCAGCAGAGGCGGAGTGTTGGCGAAGCTGAGATACACGTCGAGCAGCTTCACCGAATGGGCGACGCCCGGACCGGAAGTGCCCGCGCCCCACAGCGGGACGCCAGTGGGCTGATAAGGGCCCGACCATACGCTCATCGGGGCACCGCCCTCGCCGCGCGGGGCGAGCTTGACGAACTGGCCATCGTAGCCCGCCCGATCGCCGCCGTAGACCTTGCGGAAGGCATCCCAATATTCGAAGCTGAAATCGTAGCGCTCATCGTGCTCGTAATGCACGCCCAGCGCCGCAAGGCCCGCGTCGTTGCCGTTGACCACGTTGAACAGCAGCCGCCCGTTCGAGAAGTGATCGAACGTCTGCGCATACTTGGCCAGCACCGCAGGCGACAATTCGCCGGGATGCTGCGCGACGAGGAACTTCATGCGCTCGGTAGCCGGGATCATCGCGGCAGCCACGGCCAGACTCTCGAACGCGCTGGAACCCAGAAGCGCCCCGTAGAAGCCCAGCTTGTCGATGGTCTTGGCCACCTGTTCGAGATGGTTGAAGCCGGTATGCCAGCGCCCTTCCTCGGCCCAGGGATAAGGGCCATCGGGGGCGGTGAGATACCACAGCAGCTTCACGGGGCGGGTCATGGGCTTCGTTCCTGCGATCAGTCGAGGTCGGTGACGGGCAGCAGGCCAAGGCCGCGTGCTTCGTCATAGCGCTTGGACATCTTCCACTGCTGGCGCAGCACCCCGGGACCGTAAGTGCGCGAACCGCCCAGCGCCTGAGCCTGGATCTGGATCTGCGCGCCCTCTTCCAGCAGCAGGATGAATTCGGCGAGGTCGCGCAGGCCCTTCCAGCCCCAGACCGTCGCGCCGCCGTTGGCTTCGATAATGGCGGGGGTGAAGGGGTTTTCCGCCAGCTTCTCGTTGATGAACTCGGCCTCGTCCTGGCGGCGGTCGATGTAGACCGGCAGTTCGCGGGCAAGGTGGAAGCGCTGTACCGGCACGTAGCTGATCGGCAGCGTGCAGTGCGTCTGCGCCCACGCACCGAGGCTGGGCGAGTGGACGTGGCTGAGCGAGGTGACCGTCGGGTTCTGGTTGAACACCTTGAGATAACGGCCGTTGGGGCGCCCCTTGAAGGCGTTGCCATCGAGGCCGGTGACGGTGAAATTCAGCGGCTCATTGCTGTGAATGCTGCGGTCGAAGGGGTGCGGCAGGTTGACCGAGACGATCTTGTCCTCGCCGGGTACGCGCTCGATGAAGCCGACCGTGCCGTTGGCGGTGATCGTGCCGGTCTCGCGGTAGGCGCGGAAGATTTCGGCCGACTGACGGGCGACATCGTTGGCGAAGTCGAGGACAGCGGAATTGAGCTCGGTGTTATGGACTGTAGTGGCCATGGTCGTTCTCCTCGTAAAAGATTCAGGCGGCGCGCGTTTTTTCAGCGCGGCGGGCAAGGGCGGCTTCCAGCGGCCGGCGGTCGATCCAGCCGTCGACGTCGACGCTGTGTTCGAGGAAGCCGTGGAGCCACAGGAAACCCGCCTGCCGCTTGAGCAGCGCGATGCGCTCGTCGGACAGGTCGGGGTGGAGCGAGCGGTGGAAGTTGTTGCGGTAGGCGGCCTCGACACCGGCGGCGCCGGAGTGCGTCTCCTGCTGGAGGATTTCGCGCAGCTCGGGCAGGTTGTGCGCGGCCCAGTCGGCAGCGCGCAGCGTCTGTTCGAGGAAACGCACGACGAGGTCGAAGTGGTTGTCCAGCAGGTCCTGGTTCACCGTGATCGGGCGCGGCGTTCCGTTGTTCACGCGCGTCAGGCGGCTAGGGTAGGAGTCGAGATCGATGCCAACCACCACGTCCGCCCGTTTCGCAGCCTCGACCGCCGAGGCGCCTTTGACGTAAACCGCATCGACCTTGCCCGCCGCGAGCGCGTCGATGCCCGACCACATGTGGGCGAGGTTGAAGCTGGAATCCTCGGACTGCGGCGCCAACGCGACGTCCACGAAGGTCACGTCCTCCAGCGCCAGCCCGGCGATACCGAGCGCGCCCTTGATGCCGGCGAGCGACATCCCGCGTGCGATGCTGGCGCCGCGGGATTCGCGCCAGGCCGGTAGCGCGATGCGCAGGCCCTTGAGCTGCGCCGGCACGATCGGCCCGGTCTCGCGGCGCACCAGGATCGCCTGCCATTCGTCGATCCAGGTCAGGCCAACCACGCGCGTCGGCACGCCCTTGGCCTTGGCGGCGAGCGCTGGGATGTTGCCGCCCTCGCGGAACAGGCCGGGGATGTCGTGTTCGTTATGGTGTTCCCGCAGCGCGCGGGGTCGATCCTGCAGTGCCTCGACGCGCAGGCCGTCGCGCGCGAATTCGTCGCTCAGCCAGCCCAGAGAATGCGCGATGCCCGAAGCCGTCGGCACAGGCCAACGCGTGAAAAGGATATGGTCGAGCCGCTCCGGCCTTGCAGTCTCGCCGATGGTATGGACGTTGTCGGTCATTGGAACTCCGTGGTCCCGTTCGTCACAGCAAAGCCCGTGCCAACTGCCGAATTCTGCGGCTTTGCAGAGGTGTGGTGCGGGCGCTGCTGATATTTCAACATAGCGCGGACACCGTCCTGTCCCGATGTGTTCACACCCACATCCGGTCGAAGCGCCAGGTCGGGAAGTGCGAGTGCTCAGCCGCGATGCCGCCCACGCGCGGACCGACGCCGTCGAGCGTGTTGGCGAAGCCCCAGATCAGCAGCCCACCGCGTTCGTGCTGGATGTGCTGCATCTCGTGGACCAGTTGCGAGCGGGAGGCGAGGTCCGGCTGGGCCAGTGCCTGCCCGAACAGTTCGGCGAAACGCGGATCGGCGAAATTGGTCTTGTTCGATACCGCGCTAGGCGCATCGATGTGCAGAGCGGTGGAAAGCCACGGAACGCCTAATGTGCCGCCGGTGCTGATCTCCCAGTCGCGCTTTCCCGGGCCGGCGAACGTGGCCGCGTCCACTTGCCGCAGCCGCAGGTCCACGCCCACGCGTTTGGCCTGCTCGCTCAGCACCAATGCCGCCGCGACGTTGGCGGGGCCGACCACCAGTTCGGTGCGCAGCCCCTCGTGCCCGGCCTGCTTCAACAGGCTGCGTGCCTGGTCAAGGTCTTGCCGGCGCTGGGCGATGGCCTTGTCGAACGTCGGGTCCTGCGGCGCGTAGAGGTCGTTGGCGATGCGCCCTTCCCCCTGCAGTGCGCGGCGCACAAGTTCCTCGCGGTCGACCAACAGTCGGAACGCCTGGCGCACCCGCACGTCGGCGAAAGGACCTTGGGCCGTGTTCATGTCGAACGACTGCCAGCCGTTGGTCGGCGAGGTGAGAATGCGTGCGCGGGCATCGCGGCGGATCAGCCCCGCCTGTTCGGGCAGAATCGCGTTGGCGAGGTCGATCTGGCCTGCCAGCAATGCGCCGATGCGCGCGGTCTGGTCCTTGAACTCGATGATCTCCAGTTCATCGGGATAGGGGCGGCCCGGTTTGTAGTAGTTGTCGAACCGCTTGAACGTGGCGCGCTGGCCGGGCTGGAACTTGTCGATCCTGAACGGGCCGGCGCCGACCGGGTTGGTCACCGGATCGTAGTCCACCGGCACGATGCCGCCGAAGTTGGTCCAGGTTTCGGGCAGTGCGACGAAGCCCTGGCCTTCGCGGATCGGGATACGCACGGTGCGCTCGTCGAGCTTGCGCACGCCGTCGCGGTCCACCGGTGAAACCAGCGCGCCGTAAGGCGAGGCCAGCTTCGGATCGGTGATGCGCCGGATCGAGAACAGCACATCGTCGGCAGTGATCGACTTGCCGTTGTGGAATTCCAGGCCCGGCTTGAGGCGGATGTCCCAGGCGCTGGCATTGGCGCCCGGCTCCACCGATTCCGCCAGCGCCAGCTTGGGAAGCATGTTGTCATCCCACTCCCACAGCTTGTCGTACATGGCGAAGCCCCGGATCGTGCTGCCGATGCCGAGCGGCTTGTGCGCATCGAGGTTACCCGAACGCTCGCCATCGATGATGCCGAGCCGCAGCTTGCCGCCGCGCCGGGGCTCCTTGGACGCCTCGCTGGCCCCTTCGCTGCGGCTGCCGCAACCGGCCAGCAGCAGGGCCGCGCCTGTCGCGCCGCCGATCAGGCCGCGTCTGGTAAGGTTGTCCATCACCCGTTACCACGCGCAGCGATGCCGCCGCCCGAGACCAGCGGCACCGCCTGTTCCTGCTCCACCGCCGCCAGCCTCGGCGCCCGGAAACGCGGCAGGACGTGTTCGCCCAGCCTGTAGATTTCCTCCAGATGCGGGTAACCGTTGAGGAAGAACCACGAGATGCCGAGGTCGGCGAACTGGCGTACCTTGGCAGCGACGTTTTCGTAACTGCCCACGAAGGCGAAGCCCGGCGGGATGCCGATATAGCCAAAGCCGCCCCACAGGTGGGGTTCCACGAACAGGTCGTCGAAATCATTGACCTCGCGCCCGTTGTAGCGCTCAAAGCGTTCGCGATTGGTGTCGGACATGTGTTCCGAGCGTTCGGCGGCGGCCTTTACCGTACCGGCCCGCACGCCTTCGTCGAAGAAGCGCTTGGCTTCGGCATAGGCAAGCTCGTCGGTCTCGCGGGCGATCGCATCGACCGAGACGCCGAAGCGGATCTGGTCGGCGCGGCCGTATTTCGCGGCGCGCTCCTTCACGTCGGCGATGTTGCGGGCGACGTGCTCGGGCGATTCCGCCAGCACGAGGTAATAGTCCGAATGCTTGGCGGCGAGTTCCTTGGCGCCGTCGGAAGTGCCGGCCGAGCAGATGACCGGAATCGGCGCGCGCGCCAGCGGACCACGCAGGCCGCCGCCGTTCGCCTCGTAGTACTTACCCTTGTAATGGAAGCTCTCGTTGGCCCAGAAGCCTTTGACAAGATCGAGAAATTCGATGGCGCGGGCATAGCGCTCATCGTGCGGCAGGGGTTCGCCGTTGGCGCGCAGCAGGCCGTCCGACCCACCCTGGATCACGTTCCACACCAGCCGCCCGCCGCTGAGGCGCTGGAAGCTGGCCGCCATCTGCGCCGCCTGCCAGGGGCTGAAGTGGCCGGGGTGAAAGGCATCGACAAAGCGCAGCTTCTTCGTTTCGCGGGCCAGCGCGGCGGAGACGATCCATGGTTCATCGCCGAACGGCGCGTTGACCAGCAGCGCGCCAGCGAAGCCGTTGATCTCGGCGGCGCGGGCGACCTGCGAGAGGTAGTCGATATAGGCGAAATCGCCATCGTCGCCGGACGAGACGGCGCCGGTGCTGGCATGCGGCTGGCGGTTCCAGTCGCCGCGATTGCGGTTGTCTCCGGGGATGTACTGGGTTTCGCCGTGCAAAGGCAGGCGGGCAAAAAATTCGATGGTCATGGCAGCGCTCCACAAGTGTGAAGCCATGCAAAGCAGTAACCGTGCCAGTGGCCAGAATGAGCAGCGACAGGGCGTGGAAGGCGGGGCGATTGTGGAGAAATCAACAACGGTCTTGCGCAATACCCGGCACCGAGACGAGCGCCGTACTTTGCGGAAATTTAATTGCCTCGCGCTCTGCTGGCGGCGGGCAAGTGCAGTTTAGTTGATGAAATACGTGCGCAGGAGGACTGTACCTGGCCGCGATACGGGGGGATTTTTGACGATGTGAAAGAACCTGCGCGAACGTAGCAGGCTGGCTCGATGTAGGAAAACGGCGCAAGGGCATGCGCCAAACCCACCACACCGCGCCGAGAAAGGCGCAGGAACCGCACGCAACCGTTCCCTCCCGCTTGCCTGAGGCACACGAATCCACGCTTGGCACGCGCCTTGCTCCACTCCTCGCATTGCCATGCAAGGAGACCCGTTCGTGTCCGAAGACCAGTCGCGCCGATCATTTCTGACGAAGGGGGCGCTGCTTTCCGGTGGCCTTGCCCTTGGCACCGGCCTGCTTTCGGCATGCGGCAAGGACAAGCCCGGCGCGGCGGCTGCGAATGGCCCGCCGCGCGCAGGCGGCAAGGCGCGCATCGCCATCATCGCCGGCGCGCAGACCGGCAATCTCGATGCCCACAAGCCGCTGGGCACCGGCTCGTTCCGTGGCTGGGCGCTTTACGCCAAGCTGTGGGAATGGGATCGCGAGGCCCATCCCGGCCTTGCCCTCGCCGAATTCGCCGAAGTGAGCGACGACGCCACGCAATGGACGATCCGGCTCAGGAAAGGGCTGGAATTCCACCACGGCAAGTCGATCCGGGCCGAGGACGTCATCTACTCGCTGCGCCGCCTGACCGATCCCGCACTGGCATCGCCCTATGGCTCGTACCTGCCTTCGCTCCAGCGCGACGGGATCAAGGCGCTCGACCCGCTCACCGTCACGATCCCCTTCGAGCAGGGCCACGGCCTTGCCGCGCTGCCGGAATTGTGGATGAGCTGGGGCGGCATCGTGCCGACCGATTACGATCCCGTCACCAATCCGGTGGGCGCCGGGCCTTATCGCCTCAAGAACTTCACGCCCGGCCAGCGCTCGACTTTTTCGAAGTTCGAGAACTACTACAAGCCCAGCCAGCCCTACCTCGACGAAGTCGAGATCATCGACTTCAAGGACCCGATCTCGCGCCTGCAGGCGATGCAGACCGGCCAGGTCGATGTTGCGCCCACCATCGCGTTTGAACAGCTCGCCTTCTTCAAGTCTTCGGACCAGTTCGAGGTCGTCTCGTCCCAAACCGACGCCTGGCACGGCTTTGCGATGAACCTGTCCAAGGCGCCGTTCAACGACCCGCGCGTGGCGAAGGCCTTCCGGTTGATCGCCGACCGCCCGGAACTGGTAAAGCGCGTGCTGCACGGCCAGGGCCGCGTCGCCAACGACCTCTACGCGCCCAGCGATCCGACGTTCGACCGCACCATTCCCCAGCGCACCCGCGATCTGGCCGAGGCGCGCAGCCTGCTGCGTTCGGCAGGCCACGGCGGCGGACTGACGGTGGAGCTGGTGACGACGGCGGGTGCAGGCGGCAACGCCGGCATCGTCTTCGCCCAGCAGGCACGCGAGGCCGGCGTCGAGGTGAAGATCAAGCTGGTCGACGATTCCATCTTCGCGGGGCCTGACAAGAACAACTGGACCTTCAGCACCATCGTCGGCGTATCGCGTCCGTTCCTGCTCACCCTGCAACAGCATGACGGGCCGCGCTCGGCAGGCAACAAGACCCATTTCCAGGACGCCGAGTTCACCCGCCTCGTCACCGAGGCCGCCGCGCAGCCCGACGTGGAAAAGCGCAAGGGCCTGGTCGGCGCGGCGCAGCGCATCCAGCACGACCGGGGCGGCCTGCTGATCTGGGGCTTCTCCAACAACCAGGAAGCGGTGTCGCGCAATATCGGCGGCGTCACGCCGGACCGCACCGCCTTCTCCGCCTGGCGCACCGACGCGTTGTGGCGCCGCGCCTGATTTCACATCAACCACCAAGCAAGCTGAGGATACGAGCATGAGCGATACCGAGATCCTGTTCACGCGCTGCGGCGGTGCCACCGCGTCCACCATCGCGATCCAGCAGAACTTCCTGCAGGACGAATTCGCCGACGGCGGCGCGGTCCTGCGCTCGCTGCAGGAATCGAGCGATGCCGCCGTGCACGAAAGCCATTTCGACCACTCGATCCCCTCGATGTTCCGCGAAGGCGGCAACATCCCGCCGATCTGGGCACGCGCCAGGGGCGCCGACACGGCGGTGCTGGCGATCAGCTGGGTGGATGAATTCCAGTCGATCGTGACGCGCGCGGACAGCGATATCCGCTCGCTCGCCGATCTTGGCGGAAAGCGGCTGGCGGTGCCGCTTTACGAGGGGATTTCGATCGATTTCCAGCGCGGCGCCAATTTCCACGGCCTTGCCAACGGTCTGGACATCGCCGGGCTGGCGCGCGCGGACGTGACGTTCGTCGACGTGCCGGTCGAACGCGGCCAAGGCGTCGCCTCGGGCGCGGCGGAACTGGCAGCGCTGTTCGACGGCCGCGTCGATGCGGTGTTCCTGCGCCAGTCCTCAGGCCTGCGCCTGTTTCGCGAACACGGGAACGCCTTGCGCGAACTCGTGCGCCTGACCGACGAACCCAATGCCCTGCACCGCATCAACAACGGCACCCCTCGCCCGCTCACCGTCCACCGCAGCTTCCTGGCTGAGCACCGTGATCTGGTGGTGCGCTATATCGCGGCGCTGCTGCGCGCGGCGGAGTGGTCCGAGGCCAACCCCGACGGCGCGCTCGACGCCCTGACGCGCGAGGATGGCCGGTCCGACCGCGAGACCATCGCCGCCACTTTCCCGCGCTATGCCACCAGCCTGCGCCCGAAGCTGACCGACGAATACGTCGCCGGGCTGTCGGCGCAGAAGGACTTCCCGTTCGCCTGGGGATTCCTCCAAGCGGACTTCGACGTCGCCGACTGGATCGAGCGCGGCCCACTGGAAGAAGCCGAGGCGCTAATTGCCGCCGAAACGCGGGCAGAAAACCCGATCCCAGCCGAATAAGGAGGCGCATGATGACCGTTACGATCGACCTCGAACTGGCTGACACCATCGCCAAGGCCAGGGACGACGCGACCCACGCCTTCACGTTCCTGAAGGAAAGCGGGACGCTGACCGCCAGCCTGATCTTCAACATCGCCCACCGCGTGCCGGGGCGCGACGTGCTGCTTTCGGTGCGCTTCCCCTCGCCATGGTCGCGCGACAAGGAGGTGAAGGTCACCGCCTCGCGCTTCTCGGACCACCCGGATTCGGTGCTGAACGAGGAGCGGCTGGCGGCGGATACGCTGATCCATGCCCATACGCCGCACCTGGCGGCCTGGTCTCTGGCGCACAAGCCGTTCCCGATCCTCTACGTCGCGGCGCAGCGGCACCTTCTGGCGCGGGAGATCCCCAACCATCTCGAACGCCGTATCGGCGTGCTGGAGACGATCCGCGCCCGGCTCGACGCCTTTCCCGATCTCGCCCCGCCGCCCGGCCTGCTGGAAAGCAACGGCGGCGCCAATTTCTGGGGCAAGGGCATCGTCGAGACCGCACAGCTCATCCTGCTGATCGAGGAATCCGCCCGCCTCCAGGCCATCGCCGCGCAGATCGGCGGGGCGCAGGTCTACACCGAAGGCGCGCTCGACCTGCAGTGGCAGCGCACCGGGCTGCTGGAAAAGGGTCGCTCGTTCACGCGGGAGTTCGCACCGGCCTGAGGGGGCAAGGGCCGGTGCCGGCAGGAAGGACCGCCGCGTGCGACCGGCGGCCCTTCCTGCCAGATCGGCTACAGAACCCTCACCGCATCCTCGAATGCCAGGCGCGGCCCGCGCTCGCGGATTTCGCTGCGGTCGCCGTAGCCCAGGTTCAGCACCAGCAGCGAACGCAGGCGGCCGTCAGGAAAGAACTCGCGGTCGAGCGCGGCGGCATTGAAACCGGTCATCGGCCCTGCGTCCAATCCCAGCGAGCGCGCCGCCACGATCAGGAACGCCGCCTGCAGCGCCGCATTGAACACGCCTGCCGATCGGATCGGCTCGTCCTCCACGAAGTAGGCGGCCACGTCGCGCCCGGGCAGCAGCTGCGGCAGATGCTCGAAAAAGCGGCTGTCCCAGGCGACGATGGCGTTGAGCGGCGCCGCCAGCGTCTTGTCGCGGTTGCTGCTCGACAGCACCGGCGCCAGCCGCGCCTTCGCCTCCGCGCTGCGCACGAACACATAGCGCGCCGGCTGCGCGTTGAAACCCGTGGGCGCGAGCTTGGTCAGCTCGTACAATTGGCGCAGGGTCTCGTCGCCGATGGCGCGGTCGTCGAAGCGGTGATTGCTGCGCGCGCCGCCGAATATCTGGTCGAGCGCGCCGGCTGCAAGGGTAGCGGTCATTCGCAAGTCTCCTCAGGCGACCGACAAGAGCGGCCGGGTGCGGCGGGCATTGAGCAAAGGCACCTCGAAACCGTGGTCGAGGTCGAGCAGCGGGAACAGCAGGTGCGCCACGCGGTGCGCTTCCTCGATCAGCGGCCAGCCCGAAAGGATGAACGACTTGGCCCCCTGCGCCTCGAACTCGCGGATGCGGGCGGCGACGTTTTCAGCGCTGCCGACCAGCGTGGTGCCCGCGCCCGGCCCCAGGATGCCGAAACCGTGCAGCGCCGGGCCGGTCCAGATGTTAGGATAGATCTCGAAGTCGCGGGCCTTGGGCCACTGCCCGCTGCGCAAGGTGTCCAGATTGCGGTTCACCTGCGGGTCGCGGCTGCGATAGGTCTCCAGCGTTTCGCCCGGCGGCAGGAAGCGCTTCAGGCCCTGGTACGCGTAATCGAGCGAAGTCTGGTCGATCAGCCACTGCGCATAGTCCCAGGCCTCCTCCTCGGTTTCGCGCACGATGATCTGCAGGCGGGTGCCGTAATCCAGCGTGCGGCCCAGCTTCGCCGCTTCCGCGCCGACCCGCCGGAACTTGTCGCCCAGCCGCGGCGGCGTGTCGGCAAAGCTCAGGTACGTGTCGAGCAGCTGCACCGAATGGGCCACGCCGGGCGCGGAAGTGCCCGCGCCCCACAGCGCCACCGGCTCGCGCCCCGCATCCTCGTGCGCCGGACGATACCCGCGCGCGGGCGGCGGGGTAAGCTGGATGTACTTGCCGTGGAAACCCTCCGGCGCGCCCGAATAGGCGTGCTTGAAGGCGCGCCAGTATTCCAGGCTGTACTCGTAGCGCTCATCATGAGGCAGGTACATGCCGTAAGCGGCCTGCGTCGCATCGTTGCCGTTCACCGCATTGAGCGCCAGGCGCCCGCCCGAGAACTGGTTGATGGTCAGCGCGATCTGCGCAAGTTTCGCGGGCGATAGCAGGCCGGGATGGATCGCCCCCAGGAACTTCATGCGCTTCGTCACCGAAAGCGTCGCCGCCGCCACCGTCAACACGTCGTTGCCGCCATAGCCGGTCGCCAGCAGGGCGCCGTAGAAGCCCAGCTTGTCGATCGTCGCGGCCAACTGCTGGAGGTGGTCGAAGCCGGTATCCCAGCGGCCGTTCTCCTCCCACGGGACCACGCCATCGGGCGCGGTGAGATACCAAAGTAGCTTGACTGCCATATGCCTCGCCTTTCGCTGTCGTGCTGCGTTTCGAACGCGGCACCTGCCATGGGAGAGGTGAAAGCAAGACTTGGGCCAGTGCGGTTTATGGCTATTTTACAGATACCTGCGTGCCCGCTGTCAAAGCCACTGATTCAATTTCACCCGGCCCAATCCTCCCTGTCGCCGAGCGTTGGGAAGGGCCGGATGGTGGCCAAAGCGCAGCATCACTGCACGCTTTGCACCAGCAGAATTTCAAATCATCGTTGAAATATAACGATAAATCCCTCTGGCACGCGCTTTGCTTAGCAGCTGGCAAGGGTGGAGCGGCCGCGCGGGGGGTCCGCATGAGGGTTTCAGCTCCGCCCGCACGGATACCGGATCATCGGGTCGAAGCAGGAGCATCCCATGCGCGTCACCAAGTACCTTCTCGCCGCCAGCGCACTGTCGCTGGCATTCACCGGCGTCGCCCACGCGGAAACGGCGGAAGAGGCCGCAGCCGGGGCGGAGGATGAGCAGAACGGCTCGATCACGGTCAACGGCGATCGCCTGAACACGCAGACCTCGATCATCTCCACCCGCCCGCCGACCTCGATCTACGGCACCGGCGAAAGCATCCTGAACACACCGCGTTCGGTCACCCAGATCAACACCGAACAGCTTACCAAGGACATCATCACCAGTTCCGACGATCTTGCCAAGTACGCGCCGGGCATCACCCGTGGCGGCGGCCAGAACGCGGGCATCGTGCCCACCCTGCGCGCGCAGGGGGCGGAAATCTTTCAGGACGGCCAGCGCGGCTATTCGGTGCGCCACCCGGCCAACTTCAATTCCTACGAAGGTGCGGACATCGTCGCCGGCCCGTCCTCGGTGATCTTCGGATCAGTGACCGGCAGCGGCGGCTACATCAACTACCTGACCAAGAAGCCGGATTTCGAGCAGCGCCGTTCCAGCATCACGACGCGCATCGGCGCCATCATCCCCGATGGCAAGTCGAAGTTCGGCTTCACCATCAGCGCCGACGATACTGCCCCGATCAGTGACACCTTGGCCTATCGCACCAGCGTGACCGTCCAGAAGCAGGACGACTACTACGACAACGTGAAGAACAACTTCTACGCCATCTACGGCGCACTGGCTTGGAAGCCGGCCAGCAACTTCCGGGCAGACCTCAACGCCTCCTACGACAACTACTACGACTGGAACGTGACGCACGGCTGGAACCGCGCCTCGCAGTCGCTGGTGGACGACGGCCTTTACTACGCCGGTCGCTCAACCCCGATCATTCAGAACGGTTCGGCCTACTGGTCGCCGGTGTTCGCATCGGGCGATGCCAATTCGGCGACGACCGGATGGGTCAGGCGCGCCCGCAACGCGGCGGGACAGTATGTGGTCGTGCCCGGTTCCCTCCAGACCGCCTCGCCCAACACACAGGCCAGCCCCGGCACCGTGCGCGGGTGGGTTTACGATCCGACCCTGGCGGGCAACGAGGCGGTCAAGCTTTCGCGTCAGCGTTCGCAGCGCGCCGAAGACCAGAACACCGCCAAGCGCTTCACCGCGCAGCTCAAGCTGAACTGGGACATCGGCGAGCATACCAGCATCGTCAACAGCACATTCTACGAACGCTCGAGCGACACCACCGACGCCACCGGCGCGTTCCAGGTACAATCACGCGACCGCATCTTCGACAACCGTTTCGAGCTGCGCCACAGCTTCGAATTCGGCGGCGGCATCGTCGACGACAGCAACACCGGCGTGATCTACCGGCGCGAAACCAACCGCTCGATCGCCGCGAACAACAGCTTCGGCGTAATCAACGCCTACGACCTGACGCTCGATCCTTCGACCAAGAACCCCGGGGACCTGCTGGGCATCACCACCAGCAATCCCAACGGCGGCAATGCCGCGTGGATCGGCACCGCCGGCACGCCGCAGTTCTCGAACTACTTCGGATGGCTCAGCCTGCCGCCGATGTATTACGCGGGCAATGGGCTCTACGCGGAATCGGTGGCATCCTACACCGCGCAGTCGGCGTGGACGACGATCACAGCATTCACCCAGCACAACCTCAAGTTCGGTGATTTCGCCGGTCTCAACGTGGGTGGCAGCCGCAGCTGGGTGGACGCCTCTATTAAAAACCCCTTCCCGTTGGCCGGCGCCAGCGAGCGCAAGGACGACGGCGACTTCAAGCTCTATTCGGTTCAGGCCAGCCCTTACGTGAAGCCCACTGAAAACTCGACGATATACTTCACGTACGACCGTTCGATCGCCATCAATACCGGCGGCTTCGCCAGTGGCCTGAGCTGGGGCAGCGGCGCGGGCGCCAACCTGCTCAACCCGCTGCAGTTCAAAAGCCTGAGCGAACTGTACGAAGTGGGGATCAAGGCCGAACCGATCGCCGGCAAGCTGTTCCTCACCCTGGCCGGTTTCAAGCAGGCGCGCGATACCAGCCCGGACCAGTTCAACAACATCGCCCGCCTCAAGGTGAAGGGCATCGAGACCACCTTGCGCTACCAGCCCAGCGAAGCCTGGCGCACGGGGCTGAACTTCAACTACCTGTCCGCGTACAACGAATATACTTCGCAGGCCGGCTTCGCGCCGCGCGGCTTCGTGCCGGATAACGGGACGGTGTTCAGCGACAGCAACGTGCTCAATCAGCTCCCGGCGGGCCGGTTCGATGCGGTGCAGATCCCCAAGTACAACCTGAGCGGCTATCTCGACTGGCGCCACCCCTCGGGCTTCGGCGCGGAACTGTCGGGCTGGCTGACCAGCCCCTGGTATCTCAACCTCAGCGAGACGGTGCGCATTCCCACCAGCTACAACCTCGACCTTGGCCTGTTCTATCGCCAGCCGCGCTGGAATGCGCAGATCCAGGTGCAGAACCTGACCGACCAGCGCAACTTCGTCAGCGGCCTCATCGGGTCGACCAACACCTTCCTCCAGCCCACGCGCGGCCGGTCGATCGTGGCGCAGTTCGGCTACAACTTCTGAGCGAGGCGAAACCCATGAGCCTGATCCTCCCGCGCCGCGATTTCCTGGGCCTTGCCGCAGCGGCCGGCGCGGGGGTCATGCTGGGGGGCGGCCTGTCCGGCTGCTCCCGCCCCGATCCCGCCGCAGATGCCGGGGATGGCAAACCCCGGCGCGGCGGCCGCCTGCGACTGGGCGTGATCGGGGAAGCCGCCGCCGGCAACTTGGACGCGCACAAGCCCTCGGGCATGTCGAGCACGATCCGCGGCTTCGCGCTTTATGCGAAGCTGTGGGAGTGGAGCGACGACATGTTTCCCCAGCTCGCCCTGGCCGAATTCGCCGAGCCCAACGCCAATGCCTCGGCTTGGACGATCCGGCTGCGGCAAGGGTTGGAATTCCACAATGGCCGCACGATCACGGCGGACGATGTGGTCCATTCGGTACGGCGCCTCACCGATCCCAAGCTCGCCTCGCCCAGCGGCGCGTCAGTGGCGCTGGTCGACCGAGACCGGGTCCAGAAGCTCGACGATCGCACCGTGCGCATCCCGATCCGCGACGGCATCGGCTTTCTGCCGCTGCCCGATACCTGGGTGAACTTCGGCGGCATCGTGCCGACCGACTATCATCCGGTCACCAACCCGGTCGGTGCCGGGCCTTACCGCCTCAAGGATTTCCAGCCCGGCCGCCGCTCGCTGTTCACGCGCTTCGAGAACTATTTCCGCGACGGTCCCTGGCCCGACGAACTGGAGATCATCGACTTCAAGGACCAGGTCTCCCGCTTCGAGGCGCTACAGAGCGGCCAGATCGACATGGCCCACGCCATCGCCCCCGAACAGGCGCCGCTCGCGCAGGGAAACCCGCGCGCCCGCCTGGTCACCTCGCAGACCAACTGGTGGCGCGGCTTCAACCTCAACGTCAGCAAGCCGCCGTTCGACGATGTGCGGGTGCGCCAGGCCTTTCGCCTGCTCACCGACCGCGACGATCTCGTCCAGCGCGTGCTGGGCGGGCAAGGCCGGATCGCCAACGACCTCTACGCCCCGCACGATCCCGCGTTCGACCATGCCATTGCCCAGCGCCGCCACGACCCGGACGAGGCGCGCAGCCTCTTGCGCGCGGCGGGCGCGCAAGGGCTCACCGTGGAACTCACCGCCGATGCCGGCGGCACCAGCGCCGCGCTGGTACTGGCGCAGCAGGCGGCAAAGCTGGGCGTGACAGTGAAGGTGAGGCAGGTCGATGCAGCGACCTACAACGGACCCTTGCGCAACGACTTCGCGTTCAGCACCGGCGGTACGCTGGGCCAGCCCTTCCTCGCCGCCGCGATGAGCAACGACGGTCCTTACGCCCAGACCAACCGCAGCCAGTTCAAGGACCCGCGCTTCGACGAACTGGTGCGCGCGGCGCTTGCCCAGCCCGACCTCGCGGCCCGCGCCCCGCTGGTCCACGAAGCCCAGCGCATCCAGCACGAGCGCGGCGGCCTGCTGATCTGGGGCTTTCAGAACACGCTCGACGCGATCGCGCCCAACGTCGGCGGGGTGAAGCCCGAGCGCTCCCACTTCCCGACCTGGCGGTTTGATCGCATCTGGCTGAAGAGCTGATACCAAATCGTTACAAGATATATCTTGATGGGGCGTTAAATGGAGCTAGTGTCGAACCATCACGCGCCATCGGAGACTTTCATGGAAGATAAAATCTCGGCAGTGCTGGACGGTTTTCACCAGCGGATCGCCAGCGAACAGGCCCAGCCCCGCCCTTCCTCGCCGGAGGATCGCGATGCGCGGCTGCTGGCGGTCGGGCCTGAAACGGGCCGCCTCATCAACATCCTCGCCCGCAGCCTGAAAGCGCCGACGATCCTGGAGATCGGCACCTCCTACGGCTATTCCGGCATCTGGCTGGCCGAAGCCGCCCGCGCATCGGGCGGCAAGGTCATCACGCTCGAACTTCAGGACTACAAGGCCGCCCATGCCCGCGCCAAGGCGGAAGAAGCGGGTCTGGCCGATCACATCGACTTCCGCGTCGGCGATGCGCTGGACCTGATCGCCCAGCTCGGCGAGCCGGTCGATTTCGTGCTGTTGGACCTGTGGAAGGATCTCTACGTCCCCTCGCTCGACGCCTTCTATCCCATGCTCAACCCCGGCGCGATCATCGTTGCAGACAACATGATCCGCCCCGGCGGCGACAACGCCCGCGCCTATTCGCAGGCCGTGCGCGCCAAGCCCGGCATCACCAGCGTGCTGCTGCCGGTCGGCACCGGGATCGAAGTCAGCCGCTACGATCCGGCCTGAGCGCCCCCCAAGGAAAGCCCCCCATATGAAGCATGAAATCATCCGCCACCGCCACGAAACCCGCCGCCGCACCCTGAACGTGGCGCACAAGGAATACCTCACCCCCGCGATGATCCGCGTGGTGCTGCAAGGCGAGGACCTGGCCGACTTCGTCAGCCTGGGCGCCGACGATCACGTCAAGCTGTTCCTCCCCGCCGACGATACGGGACAGGAACAGCGCCGAGACTATACCCCGCGCGCCTACGACGTCCAAGCCCGCAGCCTGACGCTGGACTTCGCCGTCCACGAGGCGGGGCCGGCCACCCGCTGGGCGATCGACGCGCAGCCCGGCGATGCCATCGAGATCGGCGGCCCGCGCGGATCGGCGGTCGTCTCACCCACGTTCGACTGGTGGCTGCTGGTGGGCGATGAAACCGCCCTGCCCGCCATCGGCCGCCGCATCGAGGACCTGCCCAAAGGCGTGGAGGTAATCAGCGTCGTCGCCGTCACTTCGCCCGAGGAACACCAGACCTTCGAAACCGCCGCCAACCACACCGCGATCTGGGCGCACCGCCCGGCCGAAAGCGCGGACGATCCGGCAGCACTGCTCGCCGTCGTGCGTAACATCGCCCTGCCCGAAGGCGAGGGCTTCGTCTGGATCGCCGCCGAAACCACCGTCGCCCGCGCCCTGCGCGACCACCTCCTGGCCGAGCGCGGCCACCCGCGCGAATGGTCGAAGGCAGCCGGCTATTGGCGCAAGGGCGAGGCGGATTCCCACGGCAAGCTCACCGACTGAAACTGCCCTACCGGCCGGGCGCCAGCAAGGTCAGCGCGAAGTCGCTGGTCAGGTCCAGCGCAAGGTCCAGCGCCCGCTCGTCCCGTTCGGGATGGAGCGGGCTCTTGTAGCTGTGATCCCCGCTGATGACGGCAATCCGATCGCCGTGCCCGCCTTGCGCGATGTAGCGTTCCATCACCGGCACCGGGCAGACCGCATCGACATCGCCCATCACCCACAGCCGTGGCCGCGTCTCGGCGCCAAGGTCTGGGTAGAAACCCGCCGGCGCCTCGGCATCTTCCTTGGGATCGCACACCGGCGTCAGCAGGATCGCGCCTTTCACCTCCGGCGTTACGCGCAGGAGCTGCCAGGCGACGACCGAGCCGAGCGACTTGCCCGCCAGCGCGATGCGGGACGGATCGACCTGGGGGTCTTGCCGGGCGAGACGAAGGACCGTGCGCATGTCTTCGACCTGCGCCTTCTTGTCGCGCGGCTCGTTCGCAAAGGGCGTGCCGGCAACGCGGTAGGCCCAGTCGATGCGGTAGACCGCGATCAGATCGGAAGAGCG
>Ga0308165_1000856_pt1 | contig 47546 bp, 71 predicted proteins | sample PhyWR2_FD_201032 | JGI IMG/M metagenome (GOLD analysis project Ga0308165, IMG submission 201032) | Phyllosphere microbial communities from UC Gill Tract Community Farm, Albany, California, United States - DLSLW.R2 | ecosystem: Host-associated > Plants > Phyllosphere > Unclassified | place: USA... | reverse complement strand
CATCAGACTGTTTTTCTGATGCTGCCTAGATTTAAATTCTGAATAACGCCTTTATTCTCATTTTAAATCAGTAGTTTACAAGTGATAAAGCAGGTCTGTTTTCTTTCCCGCTTTCATCTTGTGCCAAAAACGTGACAATTCCACTAAAACGACTCAAATGCTCAGTGCTCAGGTGAGCATATTTATTGACCATTTCTAGCTTCTCCCATCCTCCGAGTTCTTTCAGTGTCATCAGCGGTGTTCCGTTCTGGACGTGCCAACTTGCCCAAGTGTGCCTTAAGTCGTGAAAACGGAAATCGAAGATGCCTGAAACCTTCAATGCATTTGCGAAATCAGCGCGGCTGATCTCCTTAATGATGCCGCCGTCTACTGAGAAAACATATTCAGATTCACAGCTACGGCCAGAGATAATTTTCACGGCCTCATCATTGAGGGGGATCGGTCTCGCTTTTCCTGACTTCGCATTTTCTGCTGTAACCACGGCAATACGGCGAGAGAGGTTAACGTTTTCCCATTTCAGAGAAAATATCTCTCCTTTCCTCGCGCCAGTAAGCAGCGCAAATGAAACCACATCCTTCATCCAATCCAGACGCAAAGCCCCAATAAGTATCCTTGCCTGTTCCTTCTCAATCCACCGCACACGAACCTTTGGCTCTCTCTGCGTTGATAGGTGAGGCATGCCATTGAGCCAGCCAGACGAAACAGCCAGAGAGAATGCTCGCATAATAAATGCCCTGTACCGGTTACGGGTGGCATTAGATAGCTTGCACTTCTTCGCGGTAGAGTGAGTGGGGAGGTTGTTTGCAATATCCTCCCCTGTGATTTTAGAGATGATCCGGCCACGGAAAACAGATAACCAGTACCTGGCGTAAATCTGCTTATTTTCAAAGCAAGACTGGTTCTCTGCATCACGCAATGCAAGGATCACTATGTCATCAAAGATACGGTCAGGTATCTTATCCAGCTTCGCGACCTGCCATAGTTCGTGCTTTAGCTTGTCGTGGTACTCCTGAGCTTTCGTTTTTTCCTCGGTGCGAGTAGAGCGTCTAATTCGCGTTCCGTCTGGAGCGGAGATATCGACCCAGTATATTTTTCCTCTCTTGATGATCGGCATTTCATTGACTCCTTACCGACCACACCCAGCCGGATGGCATTGTTAACTTTGCTTGAAAAACTTACCAGACTTTCTTCTCTTGCACGCCATGAACCACCAACCTTGAACATGTTGAACTTGGCTGGGTTCCTGTAGATTGTGTGGGTTGAGACGTTTAGTCGTTCGGCGACGGCTGATACCTTTAGATATTGCTCATCCATCATTTATCCTTATCCGTCACTTTCATGCAGTAGCAAGACAGCACCATCCACGGCTTAAACCTGCCGCATAGTGGCGCTATCTTTGCTGAATGCTTATCGAGTAACTGGCGGTATGTGAGGTTGTTTTTTTTGTTGCGGAGTTCTGTGAGAAGGGCTCTTGCTACATTTCTTATCGCGTTGTCATGTTCTGCTGTCATGTCATGCCGCTTTCACTCCCGCCATAATGCCGCCGCCGATTGCGATCAGTTCGTCGCGTGATACCGTGGTGAACTGGCAACGTGGTTTGATGAATGGCCTCCAGATGAATAGCAGGCTGCCTTTGCTGTTTCCGTTTTTACCGGGTTTTCCGGTCCCAGCGTTGATGAATGACAACCGGCCACCAGTGATTAGACGGACTTCATCAACAGACTCGAGCGCCAGAGAAAACCAACCGGTTGATGTATCAGCAGGGAGTAACATCACAACCGGCTGGCTTTGTGCTTTGCACTGCTCTGCTGCCTTTTCTACCCACGGAGTGATGGCAGAGTAGGGTGGATTGCACCAGATAGCGCCGTAGCTTACCCACTCGCTATTCAATGCATTATCGCGCTCTGTCAGATATCTGACACACAAGGTGTTTCCGTGGTCGGCTGCCGCGTCGAGATAGAAACCAAACTCAGCATCAAGCGCGGCGAATACCTCTATCGGCGTCTGCCACCGGTCTTTATGTTCGAGTGGTGTATTGCTCGCAAACTCACTCATGCAACCCTCCGCTGACTCTTAGCCCATGACTCCTTCTCCCAATCATCTCTGCAATCACTGTCACAGAAGCACCCATTCAAAATAGGGTGATCGCAGTTGTAGCATCGCCCAATAAATTGCAGACTTGGTTTTCTGTTCATCAATGCAATGTCGCGCTCTAACTGCTCAAGGTTAGAGGCGTTGTCGATGTCATCTGGCATAAATCCTCCGGCAATAAAAAAGCCGTTGGTTAGGCGGCTATTAATCTTGGTTAACTGGTAAGCACATCAGAACGCATTCCGTTTATCTTCATGCTTAAATGCCCATGCTCTAAATGCTTTGCGCAAATCACCTTTGGTCATGCGCTGGCCACGCTCCGCATTGTGCTTAGGATTACGCCGGCGCTTCTGGAAACGAGTGAGAAGCGAGCTAATAGCATCCTCTTTGTTCATCCATACGCCGGACACGCCTTCAACTCCATGCTGAACCATGACAACTGGTTTAACGCGCTCTGGGTGATTCCAGTATTCTGGCTCGCTAAATGTTGCAAGACGGAGAGCAGTTCGCATGTCATTGGCTTTATCGGTAGATTTTAAGTGGCGCAGATACATGGAACCTTTTCGATACTTGCTCATCTATTTCTGCTCTCGTGCTGCAATGTGCTCTGCTACCGCTGCATTGAGTTGTGAAATAATCTTTTCGCTAGTGACTCTGCGCCAGTGAGTTTTTGGTATTGCTGAGGCTCCCATGTACATACCATTTGTTGTAATGAATAGACGCTCCCAACGTCCGCTATGCATACTCTCTTGATACTTGGTTCCATCAATATCTACCGAGTAATAATTAATTTGATTGGGCTCACTCCCCACAATCGCAGAGATTCCAACCATTGCGTTTTTCATTATTCGCTCTCCTGTGTAGGTGCTGCGGGTAATGGCATCCAGTGGGTTACGCGGCCAGAAAGCTCTGCATCGCTAAATTCATCACCATTCCAAGAGCAGTTCCACTGATAATGCGATTTACCCAAATCGTTTTGCTCTTCGACGTAACACAGATAGCGACCAAATTCAGATGGCAGGCGATCGGTAACGCTCATCCACTTATGCTCGCTCACAGATTGTGCTTTAAGCATCTCGGCGCAGCATGCGTTCCACATATCAGCAGCAACACAGCACGCATATTCATCTGGATTAGCAGTTGGCAGAATTCCTTTAATAACCTCGTAATCTGGTTCAATGGCTGGAGGTATTTTCAGCTCATGCGGCTCTGCATAAACAGGAATGACGTCTGCTTCCCCTTGGTTACTTTCGTCAATCAAAGACCAAAATAAACGTCCTGCCGGATGTTTGAAAATGTAAGCAATTGGTTGTTGCTGTTCTGGTATTACAGGTTGTGCGGGTGCTTCATCGCTAGGCAATGGAGGCAAGTCAGGAACAGTCACGCCAAACAATGCAGCTAGGGCGCGATAATTCTGTTCGGAGTGATAGCGGCCTTTGCAGCGAACAAGCTTCTCGGCTGCTTTGACGATTTTGGCAGTCTCTCCCTCATCCGCGAGGGTGACATCAGCGTTATTCTCGGCAACTTCAATGCATAACACCGGAACGCCCTTGCTATCGCTTGTTCCGACGATTTCACCGAATAGACGATGACCAATATTATCGGAGCCAGTATCAATCGAAACTTTCATGCCAATTAGTTCAGGCTGTTTAGGTAATACCGGTGCTGCATAAACCATAACCTCGCCATCTTGCACAGGCCATTCACCGTCTCTGCAATAGTCCGTTGTAGCCTCAACTTTACCGTCTGATATGTGGAACGAACCGATAGGATTCTTAGCTGCTTCTCTAAAAGCCAATAGCTCTTCAGCAGCGCTAAGTGGCAACATCACTTGAACATCTTCAATTTCGATGCAGTTTTTGATTTTTCTTTCTAAACGCTCAGTTGTTAACTTAGTCATTGCTCTGCTCCAGCTTGATGATCGGTAGGTGTTTTGCTGCGCTGCGTACGCGCTCAATATCTTCTTGCGGGTATCCCCATGTATTAGTGCCGTCATCCCGAGACAAACCTAAATACCACTCATCAATCTGCGTACCTTTTGAAATGTAATCACGCATCATTTCAACCAACCCGCGCAGCGTTCCTCCGTGAGAGAATCCACGCCATTTGTTTGAAAAAGACGTGCGATGTGTATAAATCAGCGTTCCTGTTCTGGCGTCGCAGAAGTAAATTTTTCCGCCTTGCGTACGGTGCATGTAGGCGACACGCTCAGTATTTCCATCAAAAAAGAATCTGCGGCCGCATGACGCAATAATCGATATAAGGTGATTGGCGTGCTTAAGGCGCTCGTCTTTGCTGTTACTGTGCATCATTAATCCCCTTGCGAAGCTGGGATGCGAATTTATTAGCCTCTTTGATTACCGACTCAAACTCTTGCTTTAATGCACCGTATGCGATGGTATCTGGATGCATGGTTTCAATCATGTTTCTGTATTTCACAGCTAAAGCATCAACACCTTTTGCCATCACCTCTCTTGTGAATGCGTCGGTGACTGGGGTTTCTTTTGCTTCGTTTAACACATCGACATACCAGTCAACATAGCGATATTCGAGCATGCCATCGTGCTGCTCAATCCACATATCTGGTGCCGTGGCGAACTCAATGGCATTCCGCATTTTGGTATTCTCAGCCACCACATCAGCCAGCTTCTTCTCCAGCTCATCACGCTGCTGAACTACTGATTCGTCTGTCTGGATTGGTAAGTTGTTCATGAATATCTCCTTAGTCCATCCAGTCTCTGTATTCACCAGATGCAATAAGCTTTGCTCGGCGCTTGGCTGCGTCGATATGCTTTTGCTTCATTCCGTTTGTTATTGAATCTAATGACTTGAGACTGATGGGGATTGTTTTCTTTGGTCGGGGTGGGATGAGTCGTTTTGCTTTTCGCTCTATCGAATAGATTCGGTCCCTGATTCCTTCTTTCTCAGCCCATTCCGTGGCTACGACTTTCACAACTTTGGTGTCTATGAGGACTTGGTAAATCTTTTTATTGAATTCAGGCAACCTCATTCCGAAATGCTCAGCCAACTCTGATCCTGTCATTGGCCTTTTTCCGAGCATCCTAACTACGCTTTCCTTGAACCCTGTGGAGTTATGAGGCCGCCGATAGAATGCTAATCGGCGCATTTACACCTTCCATTGCTCCCCGAACTGGAAGCCTAGGTCAGACAAAACAGAATCCATTGCCTCAATGAACTCTGGAACCATCTCATCAAACTGGGTCATGGTTTCCTGATCACGTTCAAGCAACACATAGTGAAGACCTTCACGTTTCATTCGTGGGTCATAATTCGCAAAATACCAACCGCTTGCGCCTGTTACCCACATGCTGTATTGGCACTGAGCGGTGTATTCCGGCTTGATAACGCCATTCACTCTGAAATCGAGATATACAGTGGTGGTGAACGGACACTTTATCTCTAGGCCGTAGCCATCAGCGCAAATCCCATCAGGGCTAGCCGCGGTGCGCAATGTTTCATCCTTGAACATGATGTTTTCAGTGCTAACATTTTTCCCTGCCATAAACTCGAATAAGCTTCTGGCTTCGGCCTCGTGCTCAGTACCCCATTCAAGTGGCTTACCGAAAATCTCTGGTGATTGACCAGTACAGACCTCGGCGACTAATTCCATTAGATAGCTTTTCTTCTTTTCTCCCCATCCTTTACCGCCGCGTCCTGTTGCTAAAACGGCATGGGCTCGAGATGCAGTGATCACTCCAAGTCGCAAGGCCTTCCAGTCCTCACCACCTTGCTCAGCGGTTAGCACATCAATCCCTGTGCGCTGTAGAATTAATTCAGGAGAAATCATGCGGCCGCCTTTTTATTAAGGAAATCGATAACCTTGTGAGCCTCTAGCTCGCTTAGTTCGGTTGCGCTTGAGAATGGACGGCGGAAGATAGTTGCGCATAATGGCAAAAGGTCGTCATCCCAGTTCTTATTCATCTTGATAAGCAGATCCGTAATTGCTTTTACCGACTCGTCAGAGACAGGCGTGATATCTTTCTCAGGTCGTTCTTCCTTAAAATTGATACCTTCACCGCCGTCTGTGTTCACATAGTCGATTGCAGCATCAAGGCGCTCGCGGCGTGGCCAGTATTTTGCAGCCTGTTTGACTACAGTCTTTAGGATCATCTGCTCTTCATCGGTTCTCCATGGAGAGGACTTACCAGACTTAAAGCCTTCAGAACGATCACGTATAGCGAAGATGTCCGCGATTCGCATTGTGTGTGTCAGATAATCGCCATCGTCAGTTTTCACTACACAGTAGGCCCCAACAATTTCTCCGCGCTCTTCAGTCGTTCCGAACTCGTTAAACTCATGAACCGGTGGCCTATCGATTGCTGTCCGCATGAATTTGTCATTTTTGCGGACGATTGATGACTGGCACCACTTGATAGCACCTGACTGCTGAGCTATATGCATCAGCCCCATATAGCTTATATCCAGACATATACGACCTTTACGGGGAACCAGATAAGCAAGCTTTTGGGCTGGGTTAAGCGTGATACCAATTGCAGCAACGTTTTTTATTGCACTACATGTCGTGACAGGGCTATTAATCGCAACCCCAGCCAGATAGTCATTGTTAGCGAAAATCTGCATGGCAAATTCTGACTCTCGCTTAAAGCTGATTGATGGTTCAGAGCAAATTTGTTCGAATTCAGGCTGAAGAGGGTTAATCAGGCCATATACCTGATTAATAACCTGCTGGTTACTCATGCTGCCTCCTGCATGTGTTTAAGCTCGATGGCTGTTTGGTACTGGCTTGCTGATTGGAGAATAGAGAATAGGGCGGTGGCTAATATTTCTGGGTTGTCGCCGTGTTCAAGAGCTAGCTCTAATGCTTCGTGTGAGAGCCCTGATAGATGGCTTAATGCTTTGATGATGTGATACTGCTTTGTTTCTTTTTCCCACGTCTCGGCCTGCTGGAGAACTAATTCACTGGTCTGTTCGCTAAAGCCGCTGATGATTCTATTTAGCTCGATAATCACTGATGCATTCATGGTCTACCTTCCTGTCTCAACATATCGACTAGTTTGTCTAACCAGCTTTTACGAGGTGGTGGAGTGAAGCTGGCAGAGGTAAGGCGGTTAGATGGGTGATGCTGGATTTTTAACAAATAGTTGGTAGAGCAGCCCGATGCGGACTGCCCAGCAAGTGCAAGTTGCATATGGGCTATTCCTTGAATTTGATTAGTAGTTGATGCTGATAGGTTGGCGCTGGCCGGAGGCGGCTAACGCTTTTTGATTCTTAACGATGGCACAAACACATGCCCGAGCTGCTGCTTCGCTTAAGCCAGTACTCATAAGAATCGTCATAGCTGCATTATTGATTTTCTTCTGGTGAGCGATATCTGCGGCGCGGCGAGCTTCTTCATCCTTGATGCGCTTTTCTTCAGCTAATCGAGCCTGCTCTCTAGCCTCTGCCGCTGCGCGTTCACGCTGTATAGCTTCTTCCTTTTCTCGCTTGGCCTTTTCCTCGGCGGCGATACGTTCACGTTCTGCTTTTGCTAAAGCTTCCTGCTTCTCGCGTTCGGCTCGCTGCTCAGATTCGATGCGCTCACGTTCAGCACGTTCCTTCGCCAATGTTGCTTCACGCTCTCTGGCTGCTGCCGCTTCTATTTCACGCTTTGCAGCTTCTTCTGCTTCGCGCCGCGCTTTCTCTTCGGCCTCACGCTTAATACGTTCTTCATGCTCGCGTTTGGCTTGCTCTGCTTTCTGTCGTGCTTCTTTGCGTTCTCGGTCAATCTTCTCGTTCATGAGTAAAGCCATTTCATGATCGGCTTCAATCTTCGCTGCGCGCTGAAGGTCGAACTCTGCATTCATTGCCAGTGCTTCTTCATGCTTGGCGTTCATGGCTTCCTCGGCCTTGATACGCTCCTGCTCAGCTTCCCACTCTGTAAGTGGTCGGCGAACATCATCCTTAAGCGCATCGAGCCGCTCACGCACTAATCGGCGGCTTTCATCAATCTGCTTTGGCAGCGCCTTTAGTTCGGCTACGAGGTCTTTACCAGCGTTGTCGATATAGGTCTTAGAGCGGGCAACTTTATGCGCCATAGATGCGATAGCGTCTCGGCCTTTCTTTGTCGATAAGTCCGGCACCAGACTGCGAGCCTCTTTCTCGATAGCCTCAATAAGTGGGTCTAGCTGCTCTTGGCTGGTGAAGACCGCTAAAGCATTGGTCTTCTCAATGACGACTAAATCTGTAATCTCGCTCACTGGCGATCTCCTTTGTTGGTTTCATCGCAAAACGCCTACGCTTTGCGATGAATTGCGGGTATAAAAAAGCCGCATTTAAGCGGCTGTTTCTTCTTTTAGGCTCTCAAGGTAATCACGCGGATCGTCAAAAAAATCATTGCCCCAGTCCACCCACTTATCGCTCAACTCCATATCAGCCATATCTTCTTCGGTTAAGCTCTCATCCCACATTTGTAGGCCATTAGCGTTGCAGTAATCAGGCTTAATGTTGTTCTCGCATTGGAATATGTCGTAGTTAGCTAGTGCATCCATCATTCTGACGCCTTCTTCTACGCTGCTAACCTCAACAAAAAATGCTTTCATAGGAACTTGCGGGATATGCCAAACGCGTAACTTCATACTTTCCTCCAGCCATAAAAAAGCCCCTAACGAGAGGGGCAAAACGTGTCAGCTAACCAGAGAACAGTCATTCTCCAGTTATGAGCGGGATTGCTCACAGCAGATACTCAGTGAATACCTGCGATGTGCATTACTCGTCATTACGCTGCTGATTGAGTTTCAGTTGGTAGGCCTATCATCTTGTTGAGGTCTTCAACCTTTACCGATGGGAGTGTTGCTCGAACAATATCCTCTGTTTTAGGAAGTAGCTCTTTTGCTTCAGGCCACACCTCAAGAAGACGTTTTAATGAGGTAACCGATTTCAGTGCTGCGTAAACGTTGTTTTTAATTTCCTCTCTCTTGCTGTTTAGTTGTGCGCCCTTGTTTTCCAACTCCATGAATCGCTTACTGAGTTCATGATCACCTGCTAATAATGCTTTGTCTGTAGAAGGTGTAACCATGTAAATGGGATCGCCTTTTTCGTCCTGACCAAAATTGAGGCGTGTTTGCATACCACCAAAAGAGACTCTGAACGACCAGTTAGAGCAGGAGGCTAAATAAACCTCGCAAATATTGCGTTTGTTTATCGCAGCTATATGAGTTGTGATTTTCTTTAGCTGGGATTCAATTTCTTGAACTGCCTTCTCTCCACCGAGCAGGTAAGTTCTTACATCAAAGGAGAATTGCTGAACTTCTTTTGCATGCTGCTTTAGCTCTTCTTCGATGCCTGATTTTTCTAATGCTTTTTTGGCAATTTCATCACGAATAGCATTCGTTAAACGTACAGTTGTCATATCTATCTCCATTCTGGGTATAAAAAAGACCGCTAGGCGGCCTCAACTATCCGGAAATTCCGGTATGTTCGTTATGCTGCATTTGGCTCACGTGGCTGGTAGTTGAAAACATGCCAGTTATCCCTGAGTTCGATTGCCTGGTAGCTATCACGACGCTCTGCAAAGCCTAATTCGACAGCAAGAGCATGTAATTCGTGACGGCGCTTAATCAAATCCATCCCGATCCAGTCTTTATCTGCTGATATTTTTTGCGCCTGTTTTGGCGTTAAATCTCGATAGTCCTTATCGCTCAGCTTTTTCATTCGATTTATGTCACTCTTCATTTCACGAAGGTGCTTAATCATTGCGTCGATGCGTTCAATATTCCCCATCTCACACCCCTTGTTCACCCAATAAAAAAGGCCGCCTTAGCGACCTGTTAAGCGCGTTCAGTTGTCCAGCTCACTGAATGAACGGCTGTTAATTTGAATCTTCTCTCACACTCGCCGCATTCGCATTCTTCATGTTCTGCACCGTAGGATTCATCGGTACTAATTAAGGCCTTACACCATGGGCATTTAGCTTCATCTTCATTGTAAAAATCCAACTCATCGTATTCATCTTCTGGAATGATTCGAGCCTCAGCTTCAGCTAATCGCTTTGCATTCATTGCCTCTTGGCAATTATTGCAGCGCCATCCACCGGAGCATCCCCAGACGGCTCCTAACCCATCAATTGATCTATGGGTTGAAGCGTTATGGCGATCAACGCCACAATCAACACAAACATCATGCTTTTCACAACGAACGTAACTACCAAACTCCCTAACGTTCCCATTACAGTGATCACATCCTTCAATCCAATACCATGAACCATCAATCTCCACTGCGTACCATGAGCGCTGCGGTGGGATGATTTCGAAGTCACATTCTTGGATGCACTTACCGCCTTTGACGATTCGCTCTCCGAAACACTGTTTACTTCCGGATCTAACTCGATTTATTCCAGAGAAAAGGCGAGGGTCTTCAATTTTCCCTCTAATGATTTCACCTAGATATAGGTCACTCATGCTTCACCTCTAAATTAAGGGAATGCTCTTCCCGCGAATCTTCTGACGCCCGAACGCTGAAATGTTGACGCCGGACACAACCCGATGTTGCTTATGTTCTACCTCTACCAGCTCTTTAGCTGCTCTTGGTGTCGGTAGGGATAGCGCTTTTACTGTTCTCTCTGAGCATCCAGATAGCGTGGTAGCGATTTTGTTTGCCAACCGTCGCTCTGCATTGGCTGAGTTTCTCTCTTCACTACGGCGCTCTAAACGGCGTAATTTGCAGCGTTGTTTTGCGTTCATGGATTTCTCCGTTAGTTAGCTTTGGCTGTGATGCGCCAGACGCTTATCTTCTGGTTGGGTCTTAGCCCTGCAATTCACATCACCGCCAAAGCCAACTTAACTTTGGTGTACACCTCTCGGCATACCTTCTGATTGTTAAAGAGCATCCAACTTCCTGTTGGGTAGTGCGTCCTGCCGTGTTGATGTGGTTAATTTATCTCAAAGATAAAGAATGGTAAATAGCAAAATGATAAATTATTTGATGGGTATCTGTGTTTTTTTGATAAACATATGAATTGAAAGATAAAATAATTTATCTTTATTTTTGATAGGCGTAAAAAAACCAGCACAAGGCTGGTTTAGTTAGAGGTAGTTGATTTTTTAGCCGAGTCTGGAGTAATCCATGTGCCATTTACCGACAACAAATCCCTCTATGTGGAAGTTACTTTCGTTGCTAGAGTCTATCTCCCATCGGTCATATTTTTGATTATCACTTATGACTACGATGCGATCTTTGAGCATTTGCAGGCGCTTGATGTGACTACCTTCGCCATATGTGAAAGCATAAATGCCATCACTACGAAAAGTTTTTACTGTGACGTCAATGACAACAAGTTCGCCTGGATCAATCGTACCTATCATGCTATCGCCGGTTGACGTGGTGAGTTTAAGCGATGAAGCAGGGCGTCCGCCAAACATTCGCTTGGCATACTCAGGGTCAACCTCAATAGACTGGATTATGTCAGGGTACTCACTATTCACAATGCCGCCTCCGCAGCTATGCCGCACATCCAATAATTCTAATCTGTATGGATGATCAGTATAGTTTGTGGAGATATTTTGCAAGTTGAAAATTGGCGATTTGCTGGAGTTAGCGTCTGAATTGCCAGCAGAGATCAAACTTTCTTCAGTTCTAGGAACGTCCAACCATCCACGAAGCAGTCCAAGATTTGATTCAACTCGCCTTGCTATGATGTCACCAATGTTTCGCGTGGCGTTAACGCCTACAAGCTGGCTTAGTTGAGATGCAGGCAGTCCGATCGCGTCTGCGAACTGAGCTTTAGTTTTTCCCTCATGAATATAAGCATCCATAAGAGCGCGTAAGTTGTTGCGTCTGAAGTCTTTAGTTTCCATTCCCAAATCTTCCCATGTATTAGCAATTTGATAAATATTCAAATTGATAAAATGGCGTTGTTATTAATTTATCTTTGAGATAAACTCAATTTATCTTTTAACAAAGAAGGTAAGAAATATGAGCAATGATTTACTCCGCTGGCGGAAAGATGCTGACAAGGATGAATGGGCGGAACTTGCTCAACTTGTTGGCACATCCGTTGGCTATATGAACCTGATCGCATACGGCGTGCGAAGAGCATCACCTGAACGTGCCGATGCGATTGAGAAAGGCACCAAACAAATTGGTAAGTACCAGCCAGTTACCAAAGAAAGCCTTGTATTTGCATCAGTGAAAGATAACGCAGCATAAGCAACACCGCTCTTTAACAGTCATAGCCTCCCTGCCGCAATGTGGGGAAACACCAACCACCTAACCGGTGGTGTAACTATTTATTCAACAAAGGAAGTATCACAAATGGAACATGCAAGTTATAGCAAGCGCATCAACGAAGTGGAGACAGAACTCCGCTGCCGGATGATGCAGAAGACTAACCGAGAGTTAGCAAAGCAAGCAGGGTGGCACGAATCGAAAGTAAGCCGCCTCAATATCCGCGACATGGCAACGATGTTCGTACTGCTAGAGAAGGTATGGGAAACCAGTTTGATTCGTGAGGTAGCGCGTCAGGCTGTGGAATCGGTATTGCCACAAAAGAAAAAATCCCCAGCCGCGCCAACAGATGGGGATTCACAGATCACTATGAACTTTTAATACTGGATCAATTCACAGGAGTAATTCTATGTCAAAACGTAGAAAAAGCAATAGAGAAGAGGAACGGCGTTATCCCGACTCTCCAGATGGTCTGGTTGTTGTTGCCTCTAATAACCGCGCTTTTGCAGAGCGGTTAACGGGGATCATCCGATTACGACTGAAGGAGACGGAACATGTTAAGCGTCGTTAGAAATATTGATGACTACAGAACGCAGGAAAGACCTGTAGAGAAACCGGAGGCAACCGGTAAGGGGTTTGCCTTGATACACCGTCAATTCATGGATAGCAGACTGTACAAGGATTCTCAGGCGGTACACCTATGGCTTCATCTGATACTGAAAGCCAACTATGCACCGGCAATCGTTAATACCGACATTGGGGAGATGATGGTAGGGCGAGGGCAGATGATAACTGGTCGTCCAACATTGGTTTCGGAAACCTTCATTCCTGACAACAAAGTGAAGAGTTTGCTCCGCAGTTTCGAGTCGAAAGGCATGTTAAAAATCGAAGCGATGGGACGTAAATTCAGCCTGATTACTATCCTAAAATACGATGATTTTCAGTCTCAAAATTGTCCAACGAATGTCCAACGGTTGTCCAACGAAAACACCAGTAATGACGCACCTCTCAGCGGTGTTTGTCCAACGAATGTCCAACGGTTGTCCATAAACAACAATATAACTAATAACTCTTTATCTAAAGATAAAGAGAGTGTCTCAGCAGTAGAAAAATCAGAGCAGGGAAAGCCAAAGCTTTCTTGCCAAGACGTAGTTGATGCCTATCACGAAATCCTACCTGAAGCACCAAAGGTTAGAGTCCTCACTGACAAGCGAAAAAACAAGGTACGCACTTTCTGGAAGAAGGCAGGCGTTGTCACCAGGCAACTAGATGGTCATGCGTTCTCAATGCAGGACTGGAGGAACTACCTGGAGTACATATCGCTAAACTGCCGGTGGATGCTTGAAGAACGCCAGAATGCCAACCGAGGCACCACCTGGAGAAAGAAAGACCTTGAATATCTGTTAGACGACAGTGTCTACGCCAAAGTTCGTGAAGGAGCCCATGATGACCGATGATTACAAATTACCACCGAGCAATGCAGAAGCTGAACAGGCTGTGATCGGTGCAATAACCTTAGACGCGCAGAGTGATAGAGTTCAGCGCGTTTTTTCTTTCTTGGCGCCGGAAATGTTTTACAACCGTAGACACGGGATGATTTACAAAGTCGTTCGTTCCATGAACGCGGCTAACGAGGTCATAGATTTGCTGACTGTGAGCGATCGCCTGGATGCAATGGGGGAATTGCAAAACATTGGAGGCTTTGGATACCTGGCTGAAATCCAGAAGAACACCCCATCCACGGCCAACGTCATCGCATATGCTAACGCCGTTAAAGATGCGTCAACAGAAAGAATGATGATTGAGCAAGCCAACCGAATGCTCGAGGTTCTCTACTCCAGAAGTGGGATGACTACAGATCAGAAACGTGACGCTATCCAGGCTCTTTCTATGCAGATTGACGAAAAGGCCAGATCTGGAAGTCACCAGGGGTTAACTCCGTTCTCGGATGTATTTAGTGATTGGCTAGATACGATAGACCGGCGTCTACAGCAAGATGCTTCGGCGGTTGGTTTGCGTTCTGGAATTGAAGCACTGGATAACATGCTTAACCCAAAGCTTATCGTGAAAGGATCTTTATTCGTCATAGGCGCCAGACCAAAAATGGGTAAAACAACGCTTTATACCCACATGGCGATTAACTGCGCGATGAATGAAAACCTTCCCGCCCTGGCATTCAGCCTTGAAATGTCTAAGTTACAGCTTGCAGAAAACATGATCAGCCAGAACTCCAGGGTTAACTCCAAAGTGTTTTACCTAGATGGATACGAAGACAACAAATTTGCCATGGCATCTGCCAAAGGCTTTGAGTTGGCGCAAAACGGGAATCTATACATCGATGACACTCCAGGGCTATCTCTTTCTCATATCGTTGCTGAGTGCCGCCGTATTAAGCGAGAGCGCGGGGTTGTTGGCATGGTTTTGGTGGATTACCTCACACTGATGAAAGCTGAAAAGGCTGAGCGTAACGATCTGGCATATGGAGTCATCACAAAAGGGCTAAAGAACCTGGCGAAAGAGTTGAACTGCGTTGTTGTCTTACTTACGCAATTAAACCGCGACTTGGAGAAACGAGTAAACAAACGACCATTGCCAAGCGACAGCCGAGATACTGGGCAGATTGAGCAAGATTGTGATTACTGGCTTGGTATCTATCGAGAGGGCGCCTATGACGAACAGGCTAGCCAGGCAGAAACAGAATATCTGTTGCGTCTTAACAGGCATGGTGAGTCTGGCGTTATCCACGTAGAACAGAGAAACGGAATTATCTACGAAGTTGACCAGGAGCAGGCTGCCAGAAAATCTAAAGACAGAGAGGATAAACCGCGTAAGAAAGGAGGCTTCTGATGTTTATGAACTATCGTGATGCCATAGAGCGAACGGATGCCATTGAATACCTAATCAAACACTTTCCAGAATTCCCATCCTCAGTTCCAAACGGCGGCCCAACAAAAGAAATATCAGTTTCGTATTTCAAACAGTTCCGCTTTGTTCTTACCCATGATGGAGAAGTTGTTTTTGGTGACTGCATGGTACCAGGTATCACTGCGGATGATTTCAACGAATACAAACACAGCGTGTTGCAGCTGGTAGGAGATAGTCATGACAAGTCGTGAAGAAATAGTTTTAGCGCTTAAGTACTTTTTCGATGTTGAAACAGAGGCGAGTGTCCATGAAAACATTCGGCAGGAGTTCGATCCGGTATACACCATCGCCACTGCTCTGGATGAGTATCGAAAAGTTGATAAGTGTGAAGGCTGGATCAAGTGCTCAAACGAATATCCAGATCAAAGCGTTGATGTCCAGATTTATTGCTCAGATACCAAGGAGCAGTTTGTCGGCTTTCATCTTGGAAATGGCGAGTTCCAATATGGGCTATGTGAGGCTGGCGCATTGGTATGCAGTCCAACCCACTGGCAGCCACTACCAGAGCCCCCACAGGAGAGCAATGATGACAAGTCGTGAACAGTTTGAAGCGTGGTTACGCGCTCAGCCACATGTTTTAAATGTTGGGATTGAGCCTGATGGCACCTACACCTTGCACGAAGACAGGGTGGCATGGATGGCATGGCAAGCAAGCCGAAATGCATTAGAGATTAAGCTACCTCCTGCAATCAACACCGAGGAGATCGGCGTGGCAATATCAAAAGAGCGCACCATGGCGCGACTAGCGTTTGCTGGCATCAATGTTATCGAAGGAGAAAAAAAGAATGGCTAAATCCACAGACGTACACGACCTGTTAACCGCGTATCAAAAACAGGCTCGGAAAATACCTGCAAAGGGTGTTTATGCCTCAAAACAGCGCCAGTTTGAAGTGCAGGAGGCTCACGCGCGCAAAGTGCTGCGCAAGCGTCGTCGGTCAGTAGGCAAGTCAAATAAGTTCGGCTGTCGCTTAACTGCGGAAATGCGTGTGGCAATGATTTGCGAGATGAATTTTATTGCATCGTTCTGCCGCTCTAACCGACAGAATGGCATCAAGGTTAAGGGGGAGTGATGAATAAACAGGCCTATTTTCTGATAGACCGACACCGACAGCAAAACGCCATCCAGTTCATCCAGTCACTCCCAGTCAATCCAGATTCACCCCTCGTAGTAACAATCCAAGAGCGAACCAGAACCCTAGACCAGAATGCGCGCCTATGGGCAATGCTGAACGATATTAGCGAGCAAGTCGTTTGGCATGGTTTAACGCTCAGTAGCGAAGATTGGAAGCACATATTCACCGCATCACTCAAAGGCCAGCGCTCCGCACCGGGTATCGAGGGTGGGTTCGTTGTTCTTGGTCAATCAACTAGTCGGATGACTGTGGGTGAAATGCGCGACCTGATAGAACTGATACAGGCGTTTGGTGCAGAGCATAACGTTAAGTTCGGTGATGATGCCATAGCCGCGATGCGCTGGGCTCAACAACACAACAGGAGTTCAGCGGCATGAAAGCAATAAGCATCAGGCAGCCGTGGGCTTGGCTAATAGTCAATGGCTACAAAGATATTGAGAACCGCAGTTGGCGCACTAAATACCGTGGCCCTGTGCTGATTCACGCTTCACAGGGAGTTAAGTCTATTGAGTACGTCAGGGCGTGCAATCTCATTCAACAAAAATTCCGTGAGCATGGGATACCGCTTCCACCAATCGATCAACTACAGACCGGTGGCATTGTTGGCATTGCGACAATTACCGACTGCGTAGAAGAAAGCGATTCTTCATGGTTCTTTGGTGAGAAAGGCTTTGTACTGGCCGATGCCAAAACACTGCCGTTCATACCGATGAAAGGGAAGTTGAGCTTCTTTGAGACTGGTGTCGAGCCGCTGCTTGTATCAAGTGCCGACCCCGAGCCACCGGAGGCCGCATGAAGCTAACGTGGTTCACACACGAACCCATGACCACAGAAGAAGCTAATAAACTACTCGATAGATACAAAAACAACGGAGTGCAGGCAACTAAATCACTATCAGCAGACAATCGTCACTGGTTCGTTCAAGCACTTCTCCCCGAATCAAATTACCTACCTAATTCAAAAATACAGACATCCAAAATCTGGAGATAGACATGACTGATTACAGCAAGATGAGTGATGCGGAGGTTAATTGGAATGTGGCTTATCACATTGGACTTAAAACAGTGGAGAGAGCTGAATCGGGTGAGTTTGACCCATGCAATAACCCATCAGACGCATGGCCTATTATCCTGAATAATCTCATCAGTATGGTTTGGGATTGTGCTGAAGATTCTAGCGCTGAATGGTGGAACGCCGTTGCTCAGTTCGATGAGTGCAGTATTCAGTATCAGTCAAATCCCCTCCGCGCCGCCATGATCGTCTACCTGATGATGAAGGAGAGTGAGAATGCCTAGGAGCGGAAGAAAGTATAAACACAAGCATAAGTACCCCAAGAAAGAGCAGGTAGCATACGTATCAACACCGATGATTAATCCCGCAACGTTAAAGACCGTTATTTTCGCCATCGTGCTTTTCATCTGCTTTATCGCAGCGGTAACGCCGGAGGTGCCAATTGCTCAAGGCTAATTCATTCCGCAGTAGAAAATGGCTATCTGCTGTTGGCGAGCTAGGTGATTGCGTACTGTGCGGAACGTATGGTGTGCAGGTAGCTCATCGAAATGAGGGAAAAGGCATGGGCTTAAAATGCGATGACAGCCTCACAGCGGCTATTTGTCCCAAATGCCATAACTCTATAGACAATGGCAAAGAACTAAGCAGGGAAGAGCGCAGAGCGCTAATGGATAAGGCCATTGTGCTAACTATCCAACGCCTCGCAAGAGAGGGAAGGATAACAGTGAAATGAGAACATACCGGCTAACGCTGCCGTACCCGCCGAGCCTGAATACCTACTGGCGACACGCAAGGCAACGGCACTACATCAGCGAGAAAGGCACAAAATACCGTCAAAATATTATCACCATCATCCAGCAACAAAACCTCGATATTCACACCACATCTAGACTCAAATTCTCAATCACTGCCCACGTACCAGACAAACGCCGTCGCGATTTAGACAACCTGCAAAAGGCGGTCTTTGATTCGCTTGTGCATGCTGGATTCATGGAAGACGACGAGCAGATTGATGATTTCAGGGTGCGGCGCGGTGAGTTAGTGAAGGGCGGAAAGTTGGAAGTGGTCATCACCGAACTGGAGGGGATATGAATGCCGAAATCCGAACCATACCCGACATGCTAGTCGATACATACGGAAATCAGAGCGAGCTAGCACGACGCCTACACATCAACAGAGAAACTATATCCAAATACATTCACGATAAAGAGGCCAAGCACCACGCAATAGTGAATGGCGTATTCATGACATCACGCGGTGATAGTGGGAAGAATAGGTGGGGTAAGCGATGAACATAAGGCAGTTGGAACTCACCAAAGAACAGCATGATTGGATTAATGGCTGGCTGGAACTGTGGGGCGCATGGGTTTACTCAGGTCGATTAGAGAAACGCATGAGCAGCGTTATAGCTCAATACATGGCGACAGTAGAGCCAAGCGGAACACCGACACGCCCAATGTGCAATGATGATGACGGAAAATTGATTTCTCAGGTCGTAGATTCCGTCATGTACATCGATAAAAGGGCTTTCGGTATCCTGCTTAGTTACTACTCACACGGTTCATCTCGCTACTCAATTGCAGTCTACATGCACAAGAGTGCAATTCCTCGCAAAACCCCAACTCGTGGTGGAAATCGGATGCGCCGACCATCGCTATCAACTTGTCGCAGAGAGGTGAATGACGTTCTCGATGCATCACTGTTTATGATCTATCAACCGCTACAAGATGCGTTTAAAAATCGCAAACGTGTAGCTAAAGTTCGAAAAGTAGCATAATCGTGTTGACATCATTGAACAAATGAGCAATCATTAAAGGGTAAGGTGTCGATAGTGTGTCTTAAGCATGCGTCGGCACTTTTTCTATTCAGCACATCACTCAGCGAAGAAGGGTAAACCGGAGCGTTTGGTGTGCTGCACAACTGCATGAGTATTGATTCGATAACCTCCAAGGCTCAACGATGTGGTGCTTGGCAGTGCTCATGACAGTTGTGGTGAATGCGCAGGCTGATGCGCAAGGGCAAGAATCTTTCGCTGGATTCGGTGTGGCCACGCAGCCCGCTGTAGGCAGTTGCAGAAAGCCGGAGATCAGCACCGGCCACCACAATTCCAATTTCAAGCCCTGAGTTAACCGCTCGGGGCTTTTTGCATTTAGCGTCATCCAAAACCAACCAACCGCACTCACACATCCTCTAGATTGGCATGGATACGGGTGACGCTATTCCCTACACAAACACACAGCACCTAACCCCACAGGGGAGGTGAGGCTATGACTAGAATGAGCACAATTTATAGCAGACTTTCATATGTCACAGGCACGGCGCTGACTGGCTGCGGTGTCTCTGCAAAGGCATATGCCGAAACAACAAAAGAGGTATCGTGGATGTTGGCCGACAAAATGGCAGGGCTCAGCCTAAGCGACTGGGCGATCATTGTCGGTATAGCATGCACAGTCATTACCTGCGGCGTTAACTGGTATTACCGACGCAAAGAGCGGGAGGATCGGTTAAATGCCCGTCAGCAAAACGAAGCTTAGTGCAGCGATGCTTGCACTTCTTGCATCCGGTGCAACGGCACCAATTTTATTTGACCAGTTCGTGAGTGAGAAAGAAGGTAATGTTCTGGTGGCCGTTGTCGATCCCGGTGGTATATGGTCGATATGTCACGGCGTCACGGTAATCGACGGTAAGCGATTAGTGAAAGGCCAAACCGCCACCGAAGCACAGTGCAAAAAGGTAAATGCCATTGAGCGAGACAAGGCGCTGGCGTGGGTTGACCGAAATATAAAGGTTCCGCTGACCGAGCCGCAAAAGGTCGGCATTGCGTCGTTCTGCCCTTACAACATCGGCCCCGGTAAATGCTTCCCTTCAACGTTCTATAAGAAGTTGAATGCCGGTGATCGGAAGGGGGCTTGCGCTGAAATCAAACGCTGGATATTCGACGGCGGTAAAGATTGCCGTATTCGTTCTAATAACTGCTTCGGACAAATTGAGCGGCGTGATCAGGAAAGTGCGCTGGCGTGCTGGGGATTGGATGAATGAGCAAGATTAACCTGACACCTATATTCATCATTATCATCGCCGCTCTAGCATTTCTAACCGATCGCTATCACTCAAACGCAACTGAATATAAAAAACAGCGTGACGATAAAGTTAATGAGCTGAATATGGCGAATGCCACCATCACTGATATGACATCTCGGCAGCGCGATGTTGCCAAGTTAGATGCTAAATACACGAAGGAGTTGGCAGATGCTAAAGCTGAAAATGATGCTTTGCAGCGCAAGCTTGATAATGGTGGTCGGGTGCTCGTCAAAGGCAAGTGTCCAGTGCCAGCCACAACCGAAACCGCCAGCACCTCCGGCGTGGGCGATGATGCCACCGTCGAACTCTCTCCAATTGCTGGACGAAACGTTCTCAGTATCAGATCCGGTATCAAGCAAGACCAGTCAGCGCTGATGGTGTTACAGAGTTATATCCGCAACCAGTGCCAATAGGAGTGATTCATGGCCGTATTCGATAGTAAGAATATTTATCGGCAATATGCAGAGATTATGAAAAGCCTTGGCGAGAAAGGCATTGTTGAAAGTGAACAGATTAAAAAGGCCATTAGAGAAAACCGGCCCTCCCTCAATAAAAGCAATACCCAATAGAGCCTCACTTCGGTGGGGCTTTTTTATATCTAAATTTCACCTGTGCAAATAAACAATCAAATCGACAAATAATCAAACTGCGAAATTTTCGTAGTTAGCAAAACCGCATTTCCTCGCGCACCGCAGCGCAAATAACCACATCGAACCCTACCCTTTTAAATGAGCCTTTGAGGAAGTCAGTTAGTGCTGGCGAGCCTCGATGGACTGATTTCCTATGCGGCAAAGGTTCATCTCAAAGTAAGGCAAACGCTATGAACAATTTTATAGAGTCATCATCAAGAATTGGTCGAATGTATTCCGACTTCATGAAATCCGGAAAAGGAGAAATGGAGTTGCTGGCGGAAATTGACAAATTAACTGAGATGCTGAGAAAGGAAGGATGCGCTCATGCTGGATTCTTTGACGCAATGCTTCGTCAGGGATTTATGCACGACCTGATCAATCTAAACAAAGAAAGAGCTGTGGGTAAGCCGTATGTCTACGTGCTGCATGCCGAAGATAGTGGGCTAACGAAAATAGGATTTAGTACAAGAGTTAATGCTCGGGTGCGCGAAATAGCTAGCATGAGTGGCGCTAAGTTAAAACTTTTGGCTAAGGTGCCAGCAGATAGAAAGTTAGAGATAGAGTTGCATAACAAATATGCAGGATATAGAGCTCACGGTGAATGGTTCAGTTTAAGGGAAGAGCACCTATCAGAGTTGTCTTCTCTGGTGGGTAATGAAATACGAGTTGGATAGGTGTACTGATAAGAAATTATCTCCGCAGCGGAAACGAGGTGATCCGATCTTGCTGACGGGTAAGCCGTAAGTCAGTTAGCACCTCTGCGAAGCGGGGCGAGTCTGGCTAATCAAATCAAATTGCGTAGGGTTGTCGCAGCATCTCTGTATTAGCCACAACCAGTTTCTCTCCTGACTGATAGCGTACAGAGACATCAATAACGACCAATGCCGAGCGATTACCACTCGCTCTCATGGCGGTAACATGAACCGTGGCAGAAGAATCATGGAGCAATACAGTGTGTTTTCACTGAGAGCACACGATATTGCAGCATAAGTTCACATGTCGCCCGAGGGCGGATACTCAAAAATCAGAGGAATGTTCGCTTATGGCTGATAAGTACAACGTCAAAGCAACAAAGAAAGACGGAACCACATATGAAGGCGTCATGAAAACCAAAGAGCCAAGACTGGTTAACGGTCTATTCGCTATTGCAGAACATGACGGATCATGGACATACATTCAGCCGGATGAGTTGAGTGAAATCACATTCAAGCCGGTAGCGGAAGAAGCTCAGGAGTAATCATGGCGCTCAACGACAAACAAGAAATGTTTTGTCGCGAGTACCTCGTTGATTTGAACGCAACACAAGCGGCCATTCGTGCGGGGTACAGTGAGAAAACTGCCCGAGCAACTGGTTGTGAAAACCTAACAAAACCAAACATTGCCGAACGTATTATACAGCTTAAGCAGGAGCGTAACGAACAGGTTGGCATTGATGCTGCTTACGTTCTAAAGCGCCTTGCTGAAATTGATCAGATGGACGTAGCTGACATTCTGCTTGAAAACGGTGAGCTCAAGCCGATTAAAGATTGGCCCAAGGTATGGAGAACCACCCTTTCAGGGATTGACGTGGTTGAGTCATCCGGCGATGTGCCTTCTCTACTTAAGAAAATCAAATGGCCTGACAAGGTGAAGAACCTTGAGTTGCTTGGTAAGCACATTAACGTGCAGGCATTTAAAGAGCAGGTTGAGCAGAAGGTCACGGCAACCCACAACATCATGCCAATCCCATCATGCACGAGCGTAGATGAGTGGGAGAAGGCAGCCCAACAACAGCAAGGCGAGGTACTAGGTGGATGAATTACAAAGCCGTCTGGAAACCATTGCCGGGGTCGCAGTCGTTATCCCTGAGTTGCCCGTGTAACGAGATTCTGTACGAGGGAACTCGCGGGCCGGGTAAAACAGCCGCGCAGCTGGCTCGCTTTCGTCGTCTGGTTGGTCTTGGCTATGGCTCGTTCTGGCGTGGCGTGATATTCGATACCGAGTATAAAAACCTCACCGACATCATTACTCAGTCAAAGCGTATGTATCGCCTGTTCAATGATGGTGCTCGTTACTTGGCTTCTGCTAGTGAGCTGCGCTGGGTATGGCCTACTGGCGAAGAGTTGCTGTTCCGGTTTGGTAAGGAGGAGAGCGACTACTGGGACTACCACGGTCAGGAATTTCCGTTCATTGGCTTCAACGAACTTACAAAGCAGCAGTCACCTGAATTCTACGAGATGATGTTCTCTTGCCGACGCTCATCGTTTAGGCCGGAAGATTACCCGCTTGCTGACGGTTCGATTATCAAACCGATCCCACTGGAAACATTCAGCACGACCAACCCGTTTGGTATTGGGCATACGTGGGTGAAGAAGCGTTTCATTGAGCCAGCACCGCGGGGAACTATCATCCGCGAAACGCAGCAAGTATTTAACCCGCAGACTGAGCGAGAAGAGGGTGTGACGCTGACTCGCGTAGCCATTCACGGCTCGTTCAAAGAAAACCCATATCTCGATCCGCAGTACATCGCAACGCTGATGGCTATCAAAGACCCCAACCGACGTAAAGCGTGGGTAGAGGGTTCATGGGACGTAACCAGCGGCGGGCGCTTTGACCATCTGTGGAATGAATCGCTGCACGTTATCAAAGCATTCACTATCCCTGAAAGCTGGACGGTTGACCGCTCTCATGACTGGGGAGAGTCGAAGCCGTTCGCTAACCTGTGGTGGGCACAGTCTGATGGCACCGAAGCAACGCTCCCTGATGGGCGCAAGTTCTGCCCTCCAACCGGTTCACTAATCCTGATTGGTGAATGGTACGGCTGCCCACCGGACGAGCTGAATAAAGGCCTCAATATGTCATCTACAAACGTTGCCAAAGGCGTGGCGTGGGTTGATAAGCGGCTTATGGGTGAAGAGGTCGACGAGCCAGAGGAAACACAAGGGAAAGGGCAGATGCACATCGTACCAGGCATATGTAGCAGCGTAATACCCGGTCCGGCTGATGGCGCGATATTCAACACTGGCGACAATGAGCTATCCATCGCACAAAAGATGGAAGCACAAGGCGTTACGTGGCTGGCAGCAGATAAAAAGCCCGGCTCACGCATCAATGGCGCATCACTCTTCGCGGACATGCTAGAGGCAGTGATTGAAGGCAAGAAAACCGAGTCAGGTATGCCGGAAAAACCTGCCTTCTACGTCATGGAGCATTGTCGGGGCTGGATAAGCCGCATACCGGTGCTCGTTAGAGATGATAAGAAGCCTGATGATGTAGACACTACTCAGGAAGATCACGACTTCGATGCCACACGTTATCGCGTACTGCACTCACCTAAACGAACAGGCGCAATCTTCTTCACATAAGGACAACTCAGTGAGTAACGACACAGAAATGCAAGTCCTCGCTGGGCTCATTGTGAATAGCCTTGCTGAGGTATCTCGATCACGTCAGCTTTATGCTAACGGATTTAATAAGTCTGGTAATACGAAGCGGCATCACTTGTGGTGCGAATTTGGATACCCAGAGCGTCTCGACTTTGACCACTTCTACAACATGTATGAGCGAAATGGTGCTGCGTTCGGTGCGGTGCATAAACTGCTCGATGCATGCTGGACCGACACACCAGTAATCGTGGATGGTGACGAGACGAAGAAGTCTAAAAAGTCCACTCCATGGGAAAAGAAAGTCACAAAGCTCATGAAGAAGTACTGGGCAAAAGTTAAAGACGCCGATAGGCGAAATCTGGTTGGGCATTACTCAGCACTTATCCTTCAGTTTGCGGATAGCCGAAACTGGGATGACCCAGTAAATCGTGAGGTTATGCGCAGCTCACGCGAACGCGGCCTGGTTAAGATGATTCCAGCATGGGAGGCGCAGGTTAAGCCCGGGGAAACAGAACAGGACCAGCTATCACCAGATTATGGCATGCCGAAGTTCTATTATTTCCAGGAACAGCAGGTAGGCGATAACGGAAATATATCTGGGCCAATGCGTTCGATTAAGATCCACCCAGAACGAATCATCATGTTCTGCGAAGGTTCCGAAGATGAGTCGTCTTTGGCTGGCATCCCTTTCCTACGCGCAGGTTACAACGACTTGCTTGATATGGCGAAAACGTCCGGAGGTAGTGCTGAAGGATTCTTGAAGAACGCCAGCAGACAGCTTGGCATCAACATGTCAAAGGAAACGAATCTAAAGACAATTGCTGATGATGCCAAGAAAGCTGGTTATTCAAATCTTGCAGAGGCTCTCAATGCAGCCATCCAGAAGCTGAACTCAGGTACAGACTCAGCACTAGTAACGCAGGACGGTGAGGCGAAAGTGCTCTCTGTCGCTGTTGCCGATCCTGGTCCTACGTGGACAGTATCTGCTAACCAGTTCTCATCTTCAGTTCAGATGCCATTCACAATCCTGTTTGGTCAGCAGACCGGAAGGCTTGCGTCGGATCAGGATAAAAACGACTTTGCCAAGCGGTGCAATAGTCGCCGCAATGGTTTCCAGACTGACAGGGCAAGCGCCGTTATAGAACGCCTGTGGACAGTAGAGGTTATCGAACCGCCGAAGTCCGGAGAAATAACGTTAACCTGGTCTGATCTACTGGCTCCAAGCGAGAAAGAGAAGATTGCCAACATGAAGGAAATGGCAGCGGTCGCTAAGGATACTCAGCAAGCCTACGGCACACCTGCTGTTGATGAGAATGAGGTAAGGGAAGCGGGAGAACTTGAGCCACGCGATGATGTTAAGCCGCCAGACCCAAATAAAAAGGTAACGGCCGATGATCCTCTTTCCGATGACGCCGGAGCAAAAGACGAAAGTCGGGACACCGGTAGTACCGCGCAGCAAGGTTGACCCGACCAGATCGGCAAAGCAGGTAACCGCGATGTTCCGGGATATCGAGGATCGGTATCTCGGCATTAAGCGCTCGCTGAAAGCTCTGTTCGACCAGCGCCTGACTGGGAGAGAGCGAGAGGTAAATAGCCATAGCTGGCACTTCCTTTGCCACGACAACGGCGAGGATATTCGGCTCTACCAAGTCAACGCTGGCAAGTTCATTTACGACATGTCGGCGCAAGAGCTGGCTAACCTGCTAGAGGATGTGCAGGGCATTCTCGACGATTACCTGCTGGATGGCGGAGAACAAAAACTATGGGCGATGGATTTCGTCGCCGTAGAAGCACAGCGCGGCACGCTGGAGGCGTTCAACAACCTCTCGCAGCAGTCGCAGGTGTACGCCAGCCAGACGACGTTACAGCAGCTTTTAAACAGCCCTGGTTATCTAAACCAGATTGCAGCGGCAAGGCTGACAACGTTCAGTGACTGGAAGGTCATCAGCGATACTGCTCGCGGCGATCTGACCAACATCATAACCGATGCAGTGGCTCGCGGGGTGAATCCTCGTGAAACAGCCAGCGTTATCAGCAAGCGTCTCGATGTCAGCATGTCGAAGGCCAAGACCATCGCGCAGACTGAGCAGGTCGGCGCACTTCGGCAGGCACAATGGAACGAAACGGACTGGGCCGCTGAACGGCTAGGTCTTAATACTGGTCTGCTGTGGCTGTCAGCGCTTAAACCAACCACGCGCTCCTGGCACGCCAGCCGTCATGGAAAAGTCTACACCACTGAAGAGGTGCGAGACTTCTACGCTGAGAACGGAAACCGGTATAACTGCTACTGCAGCCAGATCCCAGTGTTGCTAAACGACGACGGCAGCATATTCAATGAAGGGTTGGCGGATAAGCTGGCTAAAGAACGCAAACAGTGGACCACTAAGGAGGCCGCGTGACTGTTTATTGGTGCTGTGGTTGCGGTCGAACCTTGCGTTACCAGTCCGTAACTGCACTGGACTATTTACCCTGGTGCTGTAGAGCGCCAATGTTACGAAGAATCTAAACGAAGGCGCTTGCCTGAACTATTTCTTGCACGGGAACGCTTCGCTAAGAGCGTCAACAGCTAAATCAGACGCGTTTTCAGCTCGGCGTTTAGGGTTTTGCTTCAAGTATTGATATACGACATCAGAAATCTGGTTCAGGTTAAGTTGATTGTTGGCACAAAAAAGTACACCGCTACCTAGATCGTAAACTCCTGATACGTATCCATAGTACATATTTGCGTCGCTGATATCAGAACCCATAGTTCTGTTTTCTCTGGTTCTCATCAAGGATTCGCCCCAGGCAAAAAGCTGATTCCCTGTATAAAAATTAGCTTGCGCTTCCTGCGTACCGAACAAACCAATGGCGCCAATTAGCATGGCCTTTTTAATCATCATCTCACCCCTTTTGTTTGAATAAATATAACTTAACGAGGATCCAGCATGAAACGCAACCGCGTTAACGTGCTGACCGTCGTCAACTCCGCTTCAAACATCACCACTGAAACCATCGACGGCAAGCCACATATCGTGGTTCGCGGCATCACGCCTGTTGTGGACGATATTGTGATGAACCGGAAGTTGTACCCGGCAGCAGAAATTGAAAAGGCCTACAACACGCTCGAGCGTAACCCGATGCCGCTAGGCCACCCGAAGGTGGACGGTAAGCATGTTTCGGCGCGTGATGTCCAAGCTGTGAATGAGTACCACGTTGGGGCATGGCTACAGAACGTCATCCACAAAGACGGCAAGGTAACGGGCGATATGTACGTTAACCGGCAGTACGCCGAATCCAGCGATAAGGGCAAGCGCCTGATTAACCGCTTGGATGACATGTTGGCTGGCACTAACGTTGACCCGATCCACATCTCAACTGGCCTGCTTTATTCCGGTATCGCCGCTAATGGCGAGTCTAAGGGCAAAAAGTATAACGAGATCGCCACCAACATGATGTTTGACCATGTGGCGGTGCTGCTTGATGAGCCTGGTGCTGGTACGCCGAATGAAGGCGTGGGAATCTTCGTTAACTCTGACGGAGATGAGCAGCAGATTGAAGTAGTGAACCTAGCCGACGCCTCTGACTGCACCCGAGAAGGGATGCTCAACAAAACCAAGTTCTTCTTCACCAACGCCTCCAACTTTTCCTTCGACGACATCCAGCGCGCTATTAGCGACAAATTGCGCGAGGGCGGTACCGAAGATAAGTGGCTTTGGCCTGAAACGGTGTGGCCTGACAGCTTTATTTACCAGGATGGCTCAAAACACCTGAAGCAAAAGTACCTCATCGATGATGGCGGCAATGCCGTTTTCGTCGGCGAACCTGTAGAAGTCGTGCGCAAACCCACTGAGTACGAAATTAAAACCAACGGAGCTGAAAACCCGATGAAAGACATGATCGTTAACGCGCTGAAAGCGAAAGGTAAGCCGACTGAAGGCAAGACCGACGCAGAGCTTTTCGATGCATTCAACCAAATGAATGCGGAAGAAGCAGCAAAAACCGAGACGCCAGAGCAGAAGGCGGCACGCGAAAAGAAAGAGGCTGATGAAAAGGCTGCAAAAGACAAGGCCACCAACAGCGAAGAAATGCCTACCTGGGCTAAGTTGCTGACTGAGCAGGTATCGGCGCTGAACACCCAATTCACGGAGAACGCTGACAAAGAGAAAGGCGAGAAACGCGCAGCAGTCAAAGCCAAGTTCGGCATGACTGATGTTGCGGTCAATGCTCTGGACGGCGAACCACTGAATGAGCTGTTCGCTAAATGCTCAACCTCCACCGGTCTGAATGGTGCATTCCGCCAGACTAACTCCTCTCAACCAATCAGCGAAATGCCGGAGTAAATAATGGCTAAAGATGGAAAACACGTAATTCACGCCGGTGGCGTATTCCCTAATCCGCTGCTCAATCGTGAAGGCCGCGCGACAGCCGTTAAGCCTGGCACTTTGGGCTTCTTCGATGCTGGCGTATTCAAAGCATCCGTAGACGGAAGTGAAACCGCGGTCATCTACGCTGCTGACTTTGATTATCTGCGCTGCAAGTCAGTCGATGACACATTTGCAGTTGATGATCTGGTAGTGGCAATTCACCCGCTGCCAGGCATGTTCCTGAACGTGCGCGCGGCGGCAGGCACCTACAAAAAAGGCGATGCACTTTCAATCGCAAACGGCCAAGTGAAGAAGTGGGCCACCGGGGAGGCTGATCGTTGCTACTGCGACGAAGAGCGCTCAATTACCGCCGTTGCTGGCGACCTCATTCGCGTAGTGATTAAGTAAGGAGTCACTGAATGCTTGTTTATTCTAAATCGCTGGGCGAAAAGACCGGCAACCTGGCTGTTAACCAGTACCAGTTCGGTATGCTTTCTCAGGAGCGTGATGCTGCCCTAAACCATCAGGGTGTCAATGTGATGCAGGAGATGGCAGACCGCATTAATGCTGTTAGTCAGTTGAATGGTATCAACGCCGTGCGCTCACCTGCAGATCTGTATAAAGCGTTTGACCAGACCGTGCTGCGCCAATTTCAGCCGAACACTGAGTTCACGCTGTTCAACGACCTGATGCCGCTGTCTCGTTCAGTGCGCATCAACCAGACCGTGTACGAATACGCTAAGTCTGGCGGTCGCATGTGGGCTCACACCTCAATGTCTGGTCAGATTGGTGCCGCGCTGGATGCTGTGCAGTACCAGTACGATGGTACGATGGTGCCGGTGCATGATACTGGCTTCAAATTCCACTGGCGTGAACCTCGTCTGAACAACCCGGATGCGTTCGACATCATTTCTGATGCACAGTTCGAGTCCACCAATGAAGTACGACGCCAGTACGTGGATTACATCTACAACGGCTATCGCGATGCGGAAGGGACTTACATCAAGTTCGATGAGAAGACCTGGAAGGGCCTGAAGAATGATGAGCGCGTAGCAATGGTGGACCTGGGGGCATCAGGCCTGAACATCGACTTCTCCAGCGCATCCGTCACTGCTGAACAGATCCGTAACGCGGCTATTAAGCTGCGAGACACGCTCAAGCTGACTAACAACCAGTACGCAGAGCAGACCTGGTATGTTTCGAGTGCCATCATCTCCAACCTGGAGCGCTACTTCAGCGACAACTACCAGTCTGACACCATCCTGCAGGAGCTTCTGAAGCTGTCCGGTATCTCTGCAATTAAAGAAGATGCTCAGCTGACCGGCAACCAAATCCTGATTGTTCCGCTGACCGCTGGCGTGATTGCTCCGATTGTAGGACAAGCGTTTGGCACCGTTGCCGATCCGCGTCCGTTCTATAACAGCGATTACATCTGGCGCACCTGGGGGGCTGCTGGCTTGATGGTTAAGACCGACATCAACAGCAAAAAATCAGTCATCTACGCACATAGCTAAGAGGTGAGATATGGCACTGGTTAAAGTGATTAGCGATAACCTTTTCTCCGGTGCCAATCTCCAGAAACTGGAGGTTGGTGCAAAGGTGGAAGTCAGCAAAGAAATGGCTGATAAGTGGGAGTCAGCTGGACTGGTAGAAATCCTATCAGATGATGATCGTCAGCTTGAAGTCGCTACACCAGGCGATAATTCTGCAGAGCAGCCAGAGCAGCCAGAGCAGCCAGAGCAGCCAGAGCAGCCAGAGCAGCCAGAGCAGCCAGAGCAGCCAGAGCAGCCAGAGCAGCCAGCCGCGACCAAATCGAAGAAGGGTAAATAACTATGGTTAACCCAATTACAGCGGCAGACGTGCAACAGTTTCTCGGTGAGTTGGGTTATTCCATACCGGCAGCTTTGCTGGAGCCGATTCTATGCGTAGTGAACAAGATTATTCCTTGCCTAAATGGTGCGGGATATGACGATTGCTCCGCAAAACTCATCCTGATGTATGCGGCTGCATTAATGGCTACATCTTCTGGTGCGCGCCGTATCAAATCGCAGGGAGCACCGTCTGGTGCGTCCCGCTCCTTTGAGTATGGCGATGACAGCATCAACTGGCTGCGAGACTCGCTGGCGAAACTCGATACCAGCGGATGCACCAGTGAGCTACCGATTAGTGCAGGTAACAGTGTTGGGCTCTTTCTCGTTGTCGGAGGCTGCTGATGTGGATTCTCATAACTGAAAGTCAGCCCAAACCTTTCGCCCGCGTATGGGTTCGCACTGATACCGGACGTGAAACCACTGGTTATGTGAATAGCTCCGGCGAGTGGGTGATTAACTGCAAGCGGATCCGAGAGACTGGCGCGAAGGTGCTGAGCTGGAAGGAGTGAATTATGGCGACTGTAACAAGCATGGTTAGCGTGTTGAATGTGACGGTGGTTTTCCGCGTTGCTGGAGAGGTTAAAACTTTCAGCGAGACAGTGGTTTCACCAATCGTCATTGAGCGTTACTTGCAGCTGGAGTGCGGCGATGCCATAGGGCTTTTTGTGCCTGTCGGTAAAGGCCAGCAGGTAAATGCGTTGAATATCGAGTGGTTTGAGATTGAGCGTGTTAAAGCGCCAAAGGAGTGAGCATTGTCAGCTACAGCCAACTGGAGCTATACGGCGGAGGCCACAATCTGGCGAAGCTTAGGAACTGATGAATGGAATAAGCCTTCATTCGCCGCTCCTTTCACTATTGCATGCGACTACGGCGGCGACTCTAAGCGCGGTAACGCTGATGTTGGCCGTGAGTTCGTGGTGAAAGATACCGTCTGGACTGAGTACGCTGAAGCCAAAGAGGGTGACTACCTGCTGATCGGAGTATCGACTGAGGCTAACCCTATCGACGCCGGTGCCGATGAGATTAAGCACATCATTCGCTATGCGGACACATTTGATCGCGTTGCTGATGATTATGCATTGATAACCGGAGTCTGATATGGGCGTTAAGGTGAAGGGTATCGCCAAGGCAAAAGCCAACCTAACCAAGTTGATTGGTGACATCCAAGGACGAAAAGCAGTGAGAGCAATCTACAAGGCTCTCTATATCGGCGGGGCGCAAGCCTCACTTTATACCCCAATTGATACCTCAACACTTATCAACTCTCAGTTTCGTGACGTGAATGTATCAGGGAAGATGCTGACTGGGCGTGTTGGTTATTCTGCAAACTATGCAGTATATGTCCATGACCCATCTGTTAAACAAAATTTCCGCAGATCAACGGCAAGAAAAGAATTCCTTAAGCTGGGATTTGAGGAAAGCAGAAGCCAAATCGACAAGGCCGTTGCCGATGAGATGAAGTTATGAGCACACCAGTTTTCATTAAGTTTCGCGAATGGTTAGAGGATGCTGGGCTAACTGACGGGTTCAAAGTGCAGATGTTGCAGTGGGTAGAACAGAAGAGTGACTCTGGGAACATGAAATACATTGTATTTCAGCCAAATGGTGGCAGCCCACGCGTTAAAGACCTGAGTGCTGATGATAATGTTCAGGTTGTTCTCGTTAGCGCTAAGAATGACGCTCAGACTGTAGTTCAGCGTGCACAGGACATTCTAGATCATGTGACAGATAACTCTGAGGACTCTTGCCTAAATTCAGTCTTCAATCTAGGCGGGATGCCAACGCCAATACCTACGGAAGAGGGAAGAGCGGTAATCAGGCTTCTATTCCGCTGCACTGCATAACAACATTCAAAACTAACAGGCTGCCTTATGGCGGCCTTTTTTATTTCCAACAAAAGAGGTAAGTCACCATGGCTGATTGCCAGAATGATTACGGGAAGTTAATTGGCCGCGTCGCTATTCTGCGTCTTGCCGAAGGCTGCCCAGATACAGTTCCAGAACAATCAGAGTTCGTACGCATGGGCGCTCTGACTACCAAGTCAATCGACTATTCAATGAACACTGTTACTTCTGAGGCTGATGACACCAAAGGTCTGGTTGAGAACCTTGTTACCAATATGGATCTAACGATCAGCTTTGATGGCGAGTGGCGTAAGCGCGATAAGCCGACTGACTTTGGCCCAATCAAACTATCGAAAGAGCTATTGGCAGAGACCAAATCTGGCCGCCAGCCTACTTACTGGGTTCAGTTTGATTTCACCGGTGAAGACGCCGTAGTTCTCCAAGGCTATATGGCTGCGACTTCATGGTCTGGCGAGTTCGGGGCATCTGATATCGCAACTTACTCCGGCGAGTTCAAGGTGGCTGACGCTGATACTGTCGAATATCTGGAAGAGGAAGTTCCTGTTACTGGTGTAACTGTCACTCCGACCAGCGGGAGTGTTGCAGTTGGCGCAACGACCACATTTACGGTTGATGTAGCTCCTGCTGGCGCAACCAATAAAGCATATACGGTAACGTCATCAGCTCCATCAAAGGCTACGGCAACACTGTCTGGCACCACGGTAACGGTAACTGGCGTGGCGGCTGGTACGGCAAACATCACTGTCACCACAACTGACGGCGCAAAGTCAGCGGTTTACGCGGCAACAGTAACTGCTTAGTAAGCACTACAGAGGGTATCGATGATGCCCTCGATACTGCTCACAAGGAATTCACATGACACCGATCACCGACATTGGCGAAATGCTTATTTCAGACCGTGAGAGGGACTATTTCTTTCGTCCCTCCCTAGTTGCTATGGCAAGAATCGGATCCCCGTCTGAAATCGTCGCTGCGCACGCAACCATGAATGGATTTGAGGTTTTTAGGCTAATTTCACAAGCATCCGATACATGGGGAAAAGTCCCTGAATGGTTGTTAAAAACAATAAAGACTCCCGTATATGGCCGCCCAGTATTGGCTACAGCAATGAGCATAATGCAGGCGTGCTGTGACGATGATTTAACCTCGCTGATTGGAGAGTGGAGGCCCGGTAAAAAAGGTGTCGTCTACCGCAAAGGGAAGATGGGGATCGGGGAGATAATCATCATTGCGCGTGAGCTAATCGAGCATGGTGTTATCGGCAAGGCCAAGCTTAGAAAACTACAAAAGCATGAAAGCAAAGATGAGTATTCCTCAGAGTTTCGAGTGGTCGATTATATAAACGCGGCGCGGGCTCATTTCAACATGCCTAGAAGCGAAGCTGAACAGCTAACCATGACAGAGTTCCAGCTCATGCTTAAAGCTAAGTATCCAGAAGAGAAAGGATTCACGAAGGAAGAGTATGACGCGGTGATCGACGCGGATGATAAACGGACTGCTGAATTACTCTCTGGTCGCCGCAGATTGGTCAAGTCTAAGAAGTTACCGGCTAAGGCCGCTTAATGTCACAACCTGCTCCGGCAGGTTTTTTTATGTCTGGAGATCGTAATGGCAAGCGAGCATGAAGTCGGGAATATCGTCTACACCGTCCAAATGGATGTTGCAAAGCTCATTAGCGAGCAACAGAAAGTTAACGATCGCCTGGATAAGATGAACAGCCAGTTTGAGAAGACTGGCAAGACGGTAGACAACACAAGTAAATCTTTCGCGTCGCTTACCAAGATAGCTGGCGCATTAACTGCCGCACTTTCAGTTTCAGCAGTGGCTCAGTATGCAGATGCATGGACGTCCTTAAATAACAAACTAGCTAACTCAGTTAGAGCAGGGGAAAGCCTCGTAGGGGTCACTGAGCGAGTATTCAACATAACCCAAGCTACGAGGTCTAGCCTTGATGCGACGGCGTCACTGTATGCAAGATTAGAAAGGGCAACCCGAGAATATGGAACCAGTGCGGGCGATCTTGCTAAGTTAACCACGATCATAAATCAGGGGTTTGTTGTTTCAGGCGCAACAGCACAAGAGGCTGAAAACGCAATTATTCAGTTATCTCAGGGCTTAGCCTCCGGCGCGTTACGCGGAGAAGAGTTCAACTCTGTTAACGAGCAAGGCAACAGACTGATAGTTGCTTTGGCGGATTCTTTAGGCGTTACAACTGGTGAGATGCGTAGCCTAGCTGCTCAGGGCAAATTAACCACTGATGTTGTTGTTAATGGTTTACTGTCTCAGGGCAATAAAATTGGTAGCGAATTTGCACAAACAACAACGACTATCTCTCAGGCTCTTCAGGTCGCAGGAAACAATATCACCAAGTTTTTTGGGGAGTCATCTTCAGTCAAAACTGGTGTGTCTATATTCAATGATGTCGTAATTACGTTAAGTCAGAATATAGATGTTTTGTCAGGCGCGTTAACTATCGCGGCAGGCGTTATGGGCTCTCGCTACGTTGGTGCTCTTTACTTAGCCACTAAGGCAAAAGTTACTGACGCCGCCGCTACCGTTAATCAGCAGGTTCAAGAATACAAAGCCGCAAAAGCTGTCATGGCTTCCGCTCAATCTGAAATAGCTAACGCTCAGGCTATAAAGGCATCGGAACAAGCTAAAGCGAGGGCATTGGCAACACAATCTGCAGTTAATCGCCAGCTTGGCCTGAATGTAAGTTACCAGCAAGAATATGCAGCGATCCAATCAAAGATTATTGCTGCTGACAATGCAGAGGCTGCGGCTAAAACTAGGTTGGCCGCGGCAACAACGCAAGCATCAGTAGCCACTAGAACTTATGCAAGTGCAGTCTCTCTTGCGAAAGGTGCTCTTGGATTAATTGGTGGACCGGCAGGCGCCGCCATGCTAGCTGGGGCGGCTATTTTCTATTATTACCAGCAGGCACAACAAGCCAAGCAAGAGAGCATTGCGTTCGCCGATTCTCTCGACTCGGTCATTTCAAAAATGAAGGAGATGAACAGCACTCAGTTAGGTGCCGAGATAGCAAAGGCAGAAATATCGATTATCAACCAGAAGGATGCCATCGTTGATTTGCAAGCTGAAATGGACAACCTTCAACAGAAGAAGGCTTTCATTGAACAAGCTGCAAATATCAGAGGAGCAGAGGCGGTTGCAGAGGATTACGCAAGTGTTCAGCGCGATATCGATATTCAAGCCGGTAAGGTAGATGCCGCCGAAACAAAACTAAGTCAGACCATCAGTAAAACCGGCATTCTACGCGCTCAATTAAATGGTACGCTTCAAAGCGGCATTGAGCTTCTAAAGCGAGACGGCGAAGAGGCCGGTATTGCTGCGGGAATGATGAATCATTTGGGTAATTCTTTAGATTTCGCAAGCCGAGCTAAAGATAAATTCAATTCATCAAGCATTCAAATCCCCGTAAGCAAAGAGGCTGATAAATTTAATTCTCAGCTAGAACAGCAAAATGAGTTGCTATCGATTACGGACAAAAGACTCAGAACAGTAACCAAGGCAAGGATGGAGGCAGAGAGCCGAGGTGGCAACGCTAATCAGGTTAACACCGCGGGCGATCTTGCAGGAAAACAATACGACCTGGAGAAAGCTGAGTCTGAGAGAGGGCAGACAACGAAGAATACTGCTAAAGCAGAATCTCAAGCAGAGCAGGCAGAGAAGAAAAGAGTCAAAACACTTCAAGACCTCTCCAATGAGATAGAAGTTGCAGCATTGAAGTCGAAGGGATTGAACAGGGAAGCCGCCCAGTTAGCAGCAGTGCAGGAGCTTGGTGCTGGAGCTACTCAGGCTCAAATCCAACAGGCTAAACAGCAAGCAGGGCAAATATTCGATATACAACAGCAAGCAGCAGATAAGAAAGCCGCTATAGATGCTGACTCGGCAGCAAAAGCTAAGCAACAGCGTGACTTGGATAATGCACAACTTGATCGTCAGCTTAAAGCGGGTGACGTCACGTTTGAGCAATCTCAACAACGCCGCGCTCAAATTGCTGCGGATTACTCCAAGGCGATTGCAGATGCCAGCTCTCAAGCGGTAGTAACACCTCAGCAGCAACTCGCCGGACAGGTTGATCCGGTGCAGCAGCTCGCAAATGAGAATGCGCAAAAGCTTGCTCTTATTAAAGAGTATACAGCTCAGCGTGTAATCACCGAGGAGCAGGGGCTAGCGCTGATGAATGCTGCTAACACTGAGTATGAAGCTCAAAGAACGGCAGCACAGTGGCAGTTGCTGAGTCAGCAAGGGTTGGGCTATGACATGTTAACCAGCGCTGTAGATGCCTTCGCTGGTAATGCATCAAACGCAATCACCGGGCTTCTCACAGGAACAATGTCAGTTTCAGACGCTATGCGCTCTCTTGGTAGCACGATACTGAATAGCGTTATTAACTCGTTGGTTCAGGTTGGTGTTGAAGCGCTTAAAAACTTCATTATCGGTCAGACGATGGGTACGGCGGCCACTGCTGCATCAGTAGGGCAAGCTGCTGTTGTCGCTTCTGCTTGGGCTCCTGCGGCTGCAATGACATCGCTTGCAACCTTAGGCGCAAACTCCGTCCCAGCTGCTGCTGCGATAACAAGCACAGTCGGGTTATCCAGCGGGCTAGCATTGGCCGGTATGCGTAAAAATGGTGGGCCCGTGTCTGCCGGTTCTATGTATCGGGTTGGCGAGGGCGGTGCACCAGAGCTTCTGCAATCTGGCGGCAAGAACTACATGATCCCCGGCGACGGCGGGAAAGTGATTAGCAATGCTGACCTACAGACCGGTGGTAGTGGAGGCGTAATCGTATATAACAACATTCAAAACTACACTAGCGCAACTGTTGATAGCCAAGCCACAGTAAATGATGATGGCTCTGTTAACATACAGACCATCGTTGCAGATATAAGCAATGGTGGGCCTATTAGCCAATCAATATCAAGATATCATCAAGCTCCAAGGCGAGCGATTCAATAACGAGGTAAGAATGGACAAACCCAAGCAATCATGGAAATCAGCGTCATTGGAAGTTGGTAAAACAGTAAACATAGGTGTTAACAGAGTAATTAATTTTAAAATTACGACATCTGGTGGAACGGTGATTGAGGGGATTATTCCTGCCAATGAGTATTTGTCGATCACGAACGGTGGGGACATTACCGGCGCAGAGATGAATATTTATGATATTCCTGAAGGACCTAGTGAAGTCAGCTAACCCGCTTCGGCGGGTTTTTTATTGTCTGGAGATCATGAATGACAATTCCATATCCTGACTGGCTGCCGCTGGCGCAGAAGTCTGACAAGAGTCCGGCGACGGATACCGGATTTAGAACAGATCAGCCTTTGGTCGGTGCGCCAATCTTCCAGAAATTAACCGACGATTTAAAAACGTCATTCTCTCTCAAGTGGATATTCACGTTCACACAGCACCGCGCTTTTATGCAGTGGCTGCGCAGCCCGAACTATCTCGATAACTGTAACCAGTGGTTCTCTATGCGGTTGAATAACGGCACCGGAGACACAGGCATAGAATTGCAGGAACTGCATTTCACGGCATGGCCAACGTGGAACCAGACGGGAAATATCTTTACGTGGTCGGGGAATGTCATCTGCCGGAAGCTGAATAACGCTGATGATGAGTTTGACGACATCATTGTCGAGTTGCCTCCGCCTTGGGCGAGCTGGCTGGACATCATTGTCACTGGCTATCCTGATGACCGTGACCCTGAATCTCTACCGAGGGTGCCATAATGCCAACACTGCGAGAGTATCGGGCTCAGCGCCCGAACCGGATAATATACGAGACTATTGAGTTTCATCATGTGTCTTTTGGAAGTTTCTATCTAGTCAACAACCAAGTATTCCCGAAGACGCTCGGCGGCGTGGAGTATAAGCCATGCCGATTCGAGCTCTCGGAGAGCCAGCAAAGCAGCACGCCGATAATCGATTCAACGGTTAAGTTCAGTAGGCTTGCGCAGGACTTCAAGCAACAACTGAAGGTCTGGCGTTCGTATAGCCGCATTGAACCAATTACCGTGACCTATCGCCTTTTTGACTCTAAAGATATGACGATCGCCATCAAAGAATGGCAGTTGTACGTCAAAGACTGTTCTCTCGATGCTGATAACGTCAACGTTTCTCTATCAATGACTAACCCACTCAATACCAACGTGGCATTGTTGTATGACCCCGCGGAGTGGCCCGGACTCGAAATCGGATAAACCATGATTAAATCTGACTTTATCAAACGGATGATCGGCGTTCCGTGGTCTAACCGCGCTTGCTCGATGGACGCTTGTGACTGCTGGGGCCTCGTAGCCCTTTATTACCGTCATGTGCTTGGCCAAGAAGTGCATCACAAAGCTGGGTATGAAAGTAACCGAGATTTTCTGACTTGTTACAGAGAGGAAGTGGTGTTCTGGCAGCGGGAGAAAGTACCCGTCGAGGATGGCATTTTTGTTGGCTACATGGGGCGTAGGGCGGAGCACGTTGGGTTAGTGCTCAATGGCATGGCGTTGCATAGCAGGGGGCTTAACGGATCTGTGAGGCTCGACAAGCTGCGCGTAATGGAAAAGGTATTCACTAAAGTGGAGTTTTATTCGTATGGCACTTCTAGAAATACAGCACTTACCGGGAGTGCCGAAGGAGAGGATTAAGCTGGCCAACGGCTCTAACTTTTACACGTGGTTGGAGCAGCAAGCGTTTGATAGGGATATTGCGATCGTCATCAATGGCGTGTTGGCAGACGATGAGGCCGAGCTTTCATTTGAACTCACAGAGCTACATCGCATCCAGATATTCAACCAGCCGCGAAGCATCGTCAGCGATATCCTGAGCCCGGTCTTCAAACTCGTCACCAAAGTATTCTCTTTCTTGGCGCCTAAGCCTTCTTTTTCATCAGCAGCAGATAACAACGCTAAAGAGAGCCCGAACAATAAGCTGACCGGTCAAACAAATATCGCCAGAACGTATCAAGCGCGTCCTGATATTTACGGTCAGGTTCGCTCATTTCCCGACTTGATTCAGCAGTCTATGTTCGAGTTTACTGACAACATCAAGTACGTCACTGAATGGATGAACTTCGGGATCGGGCAATATACGGTTGAGAGTGTGCGCTACTCAGAGTCCAGCCTCGGAGCTATCGCCGGAGCAAGTTACCAGTTTTATCCTCCTGGTACTGTCATTCCAGAAATCATTCAGGGATTCGAATTTGATGATGTAGATGGGCAGGAGGTATTGGGGCCGAATGAGAGCAATAGCGAGCAAGTCGCTACGGCAACAACGAATGATGTCGTGTCAGGTACGATTACTGGCACATCCGCCGCGGTTAAAATCGTTCAGTCATCTGATTTCGACTATTTCTACGACATCCCTAAGCCTCTACCGGTGCAAGTTACCGTCAATGTGACACGCCATTTAGCATCTGGTGATGTGACTGAGAATGTCACGTTCTCTGCGTCGTTGGATGCTGCGACTGAGTCTGATGATGGTTCTATTATCGACCCAGTTAAATACTTCACATTCCAACTATCAGCCATCAACAGCCCAGTCGAGATTCCGGCTGGTTCGACAATCAACAACACGATATTCACGCTGACTGAAAACAAAGGGAATATCTCGGGGCCATACTTCGCGGCAATTGAAGGCGATGAGTTGTGGGTTCATCTGCAAGCTCAACTTGGTAAGCGAGAGGGCGCTGACTTCTTGTTGGAATATTGGGCTGTGAATGACGATAACGACAGAATTTCACCGACATATAGCTATTCCAGCTTTGTATTTAACGCAAGTTACAATCGCGCTGATTATATATATGGCACATTCAAGTTCACACCTCCATACGGTAAAGCGCGATATGCGTTCCAGCTGCGAAAAACTAACAACAGTTCTGACAGCAATCTTCTGCAAATAGCAGAGGCACACTCTGTCACGCGCCGCAAGAATGTGACATATCCAAATGACACGCTTGTGAAAGTCACGGTACGCGCAACGGAACAAGCTACCAGCTCACGTGATCGCAAATACAACGCACTCGTTACACGTCACACAATCAGCTATGACATCAACACTCGCACGGTTGACTACATGCTCAGGCCGTCGCGCAGCTTTGCCGATGCCGTTGCTCATGAGTGGCTAGTGATAGGAAAGCAGCCAGCAGACACGATAGACCTGTACGAACTCTACAGAATCTATCAGTCATTACCGGATCCGCGTCTTGGTTATTTCGACTACACGTTTGACGATGAGGATATTTCCCTCGGAAACCGCGTGGAGACTATTTGCAACGCGGCGCGAGTAATCGCGTACTGGGATGATGGTGTGCTTACGTTCGCCAGAGATGAGCGCAAAGAATTCCCGTCTGCTGTATTCAATCGCGCAAATATCGTCGCTGATGAGTACAAAATCAGCTACGACATGACGATGCCGGGTGGATACGACGGTGTAGAAATTGAGTATGTCAGTCCGAAGACAAACAAGAAGACCTACATTCGGTACCGCATTACTGATACAGGGATTGTCGAGCAAGCGGCATTATCTCCTCTGAAAATATCGCTTAGTGGATGCCGTAATGAGTGCCAAGCAAAGGATAGGGCGCTTCTGGAAGTTAACCGGCTGGTCAGCTCACGCATGAAAATGAACATGAAGACGCTGGCGGACGGAGAGTATGTTTCACCCGGTGAAATGATTGTTGTTGCGGATACATACGATACAAACCAGCAGGCTGGCTATATCGTTGCGCGTAACGGCAATGACTTTGATACGAGCGAGCAGATTAATTTCTCTGGTGACATGTATGTCAGGGTAACCGACGCGATTGGCAACTCTACAGACAAAATCAGAGCTTACGCGCGCCAAGATACTAAGTTTGGTTTCACCGCCGCGGTACCGAATATCACGCTAAATATCTTCGACGGCTATAACGTTCAATCGCCATCTCGCTATGTCATCGCCACCACGGAAGAAATGGAGGCGATGCGCTGGCTAGTATCAGACAAGAAGCCAAACTCTGATGGCACGTTCTCACTGACGTGTGACGAATATTTCGACGCGAAACCAGACTACAACGTCTAACAAACACTAACTCCCAACAACCCAGCCATAGCGCTGGGTTTTTTTATGGAAATATTATGGCCACTATACCTACCAATCTGCCAGTCCCAAGTGAATCAGCTCGCGACCTGAAAGTTAACGCAGGGAAAATTGACGAGTTTGTCACGTCATTTGCTCTTAAATATAAGGATCGCTTAGGCGGTGATCACTACACAATTGAAGGCCTACGCCAACTCGCTCAACAGGCTATAGCTGCCTTCGGGTGGGTGCCAATGGACTCGTTTCAGGATGGAGCAACGCTAACCCTGCCAAATCAGGTGCTACGCTGGAAACTACCAGATGGTGATGGTGATTACTACCGCTGGGACGGCACCTTTCCAAAGACTGTCCCAGCAGGTTCAACGCCAGAATCCACAGGCGGCATCGGTGCTGGTGCGTGGCTGAGTGTTGGGGATGCTGTTTTTAGAGGGCAATACGAGAGAACAGAATGGAATAACTTTATTTATTCATTTGGAGGTACGCCAGATTACACTGGAACGCCTCTATATGATGGAAATGATCAATCTAGAATTACAGCTACAGATAACACGCCTGCATTGTTAAATGCTCTAACCAATGGTGAGATTAGAAATGGAATTCTTAATGTTTATTTTCCAGCGGGGCATTATGGATTTAAGACAATCATCCCTCAACAATCAGCTACGCCATCCGTTAAGGAAGTAATTTTCCATGGAGATGGGATAGAAAGCACTATCTTAGATTTTATATTTGAAGATAAATCTCATACTACTGGGGTTGACGAAACTACGGCAAACGCGCTTCTGCGGCTGACTGGTTTTGATAAAGTAACATTTTCAAATATGACAACAAAGTGCACAACTAAGGCGGGGCCAGTTGATGGCAATATGTCTCCTGATAACGCTAACCCTAGTGCGTATTTTGGTGCTGTCTGGTTTTCACACATACAGGATTGTAAGGAAGTAAATTACTATAGTGTACGTTCTGAGAGAGCAAATTATAGAGGACATAGCATTAGCGGTGAGGGGATGCCAATTGGAAGTCGAACATACGTCAATCTATTCGCGTGCGAGGGTCGCTATACTACATCAGCACCATTCTGGCTAAGGCACTGTAATAAATTATCTGTGTATGGCGGTGATTTCTATAGAAATGGTTATCAGGGAATTACAGCAACAGGGTATGGAATTACTGCCAATCAGTACGTTGATGACGTTTATTTGGAAGGGGCTTCTTTTTATGAAAACTACAGAAAAGGGTTCGATAGGCATAGCGGGATTGGTTCTCTAATAGCCGTAAATTGTTCTTTCATAGATAATGTATTGTTTGATTTGTACGATAATAAACAGTACTTTGGGTTGTATCCATCTGATAAGTATAACTACGTATCTATATATGGATGCTCTTTTGTTATTAATAGGAATAAAGAGTTTCTTAAAGGCGCTATTGATGCCATTTATACAGGCGATTTTGTATATAAAAATGTCATCGCCATTTATGATGAATCAATAAGCGCAGCGCCAGTGTATAAAAACAGCAGAGTTCATGTAGCAAACTGCTCATTTAGATGCATGGGAACACTTCTCACTCCATACAAGAATTTCTTAGGTGTAAAAGGAGATTCATCAGAGCTAAGAGTGGAAAATTGCTCAATAGATTGGTCTGAATTTAATCTGTTAGCATCGAATAATAATGCATACACGTCTCAGCCATTTAGTAATAGTGAGGCAGGTAACAGAGTTGTTATGATTAATAGCTCCGTGCTATTGGGGGATGGTAAGCTTATAAAGCCAAATGGTTCTCCATCTAATACAGTAATGTTTACAATGTTTGGTTCTGGCTCATTAATCCTTGAAGGAAACCAGTTTGATATCAAAAATCATGTATTGGTAGCAGGAACAGCATCAGGGAACTCCGCACAATCTCCTATTGTAAAGAAATTTAATAATAATACATTTAAGTTCAGGGATATCCAATTGGATACCTTTGGTGTGTCAGTGCCATCTGGTATGCAATGGTTTGAATCCCCACTTATGTTTGGTAATGCATCTGGTTCAGTGCAATCAGGAGGTAATAAAATAGGTCTTGGCGACTGCTCGCAAATGTTTGATTTTTCATTCGGAGAGAACTCAGGTCATCCTTATAGATTCTCGATAAGAGCTGATAACAAGCCAGTTGGTTCTACAGTGAAAATCCTACTTGGTCAGATTAATGGAAATGTGTCATTTGAGCTATTTGGAAAGATTGGACTAACTAATGACAAATATTCTGCGTACTATCGAGGAAGCCTTAATACGCATGTTGTTGTCACTGGGAGTAGTTATGTCGGTCTTGCATCAACATTAGTAGATGAGGCAATAAAACTAAATGGAGTGGATACTAATTTTATCGCTAAGGCGGCGGTTTTTACGTGGTCAACGGCTTCTAACACTGGAAATGGTGAATACTACATAGCCGAGATATCGTGTAGGCAGTCGTATACTCCAGTGGTTGTTGGGGCTTACTGACAGTAATGGAAATGTTTCACCCACTGATGTAATATCTAAAAAAAATCAGTGGGTGAAGCAATGAAAAGGATTTACTGGATAGATGCAGCTAGAGCAATAGCTATTCTGATGGTGGTACTTACCCACTGCCATGAGCAGATGGAAATTGACAGCATACTGTTCAAGAGTGTTCTATATTCTATAGATAGGATTGGTGTTCCCATATTTTTAATGATATCTGGGGGACTAGTTCTTCCGGGGCTTGAATCAAAGCCAGCGATCTCATTTTACAAGAAGAGAATACCTCAGTTCCTATTCTTGATTCTTTTTTATACTACCTTAACGAACGTTGTAGGTATGGTGTTCGTGGAGGGTAAAGGGGTCGTAGAGTCAGCTTTATATTCAATAGAAAATCTTAATGGATTATTCCCGTCAAAATCAGGCTATGCGAGTCACATGTGGTTTATGTATACAATCACAGGGCTTTACATCATTGCTCCATACCTAGCAAAAATGCTTTCAGCATGCAGCACAAAATCAATAATTGGTTTTGTAGCAATATGCCTTCTATTTAATTATATCCCATTCTTCTTTAATGAGTTTTCGCCATCAATTGACACTGGAATTATTAAAAGGATAGGGAGTGAATTTACAGGTGGGTATTTAGTCTATATGATTGTTGGCTATTTGATTATCAATAGAGGGGTTCTAGATAAATACAAGACATTAACTGGAATTGTAATGTGCATTTCAGCTATTGCAATTGGCTGCATTGTGATGGGGATGGAGGATGTATCTAGAGGTAAGGTGCTTAACACATATCATTGGTATAGCGCATCAATATTTATTTTCATTATGTCAATAGCGACTGCGGCTCTATTTAAGTGGCTGCTTGACAGAAAAGAAAATAGAGTTCTTGTAAGTATCTCTAAATTCTCATTTGGTATATATCTTCTCCATTATGCGGTGTTGCTGGCAATCAAGCCAACTCTTCAATCTCATGTAGATACAATGCCAACTTACATATATCTTATGATATTGTTTTCTGCCGTAACAGTGATTAGCTATCTATTGGTTCGTATTATATCGGCAATTCCTTTTGGTAAATACCTGACGCAGTAAGCTATTATCGAATTACACAAAATTTAATTAGAGTATGAGTAATGGTTGCTAACCGCGCCAGCGGGCTACTACTCTATTGAAGTAACCTGCAATGCGCAGTTAGATAGCTATGGGTCGTGGCTAGATTGATAAGCTATTTTTTAGCTACTGAGTCAATCTTATAGAAAGTTATCTTCCCATCATGAAAGTCACAACGGTATAACTCTGTTACCGGAGGGCCATCAAGTGGCATGTATGTTGCCTTTTGTATTGATGAGTCCTTGTGACTTTCCATAGTCTCAGAAGACGCTCCGGGACCGTTTTGTATGTAAACCATGACGAACTTGTTGCAAATATCATCATTATGAGATGCTATAGATATGTTAGAAATCAATAGCATAGATGATAATATAAAAATTAGACTTTTAGTCTTCACATGTTTGTCCTTTAAATAATCATCAACTAAATATAGGATTTATTGACATTGTTTTCAATTTACTCTCTATTGATTTGCCAATCTTTATGAATGGTTTCTCAATTAAATTGTAGGTTATATACGCAACGACTAAGCATGATGTAGTTGCTAAGAAAAATTTAGATAACCCTGAAGACTGAGACCATATGCTAGGTTGATATAGGTCAAATGCATTAATAACCACATAATGAGTAAGATATAGAGAATATGATATATCGCCAAGGAATGATAATGTTTTATTTTCTTTTATGCTATTGGATTTTTCAAAGAATAAAAATCCGATTATTAATACTAACGCCCACATACCAAAGCCTTGGAGTCCAAATCCATAATATTTATTCTGAAAATACAATGATAGGAAGATCCCAATAGAAGTATATAGAATGGGTTTTGAAATATATAAAGACATTGTTGTACTTGATGTTTTTTTGTATACATCATATATAAACATGCCAATTATAAACTCTATCATTATTGGGGAGCTTATAAATCTAAGGATTCCATAACAAGAAGTATCGAGAGGAATTGATGGGCTTCCGCTACCTGACAAATCAAAAGAACCAGTATAGGCCAATTGAATCAGTAGCATAGGAGCAATTATTAACAAGGAAGATATTAATATTCTATAAGAATGAGATATCGACATTGCGATAACAAAAGTAAAATAAAAATAGAACTCATAAGTTAAAGTCCACGCTGGACCAAGAACGTTATAACCGAAACTTGGTGAGTCTAGACTGTAATCCTTATGTATAAAGAACATAGATCTTAAAATGCTGCTAGTTGGCAAACTATAGTAAACAAAATAAGCACCCACCAAAAAAGTTAATATAAAAGCAGGATATATTCTAAAAAAACGACGTATAACGAATATAAATGGGCTGCTTTTTCTCTCTGTAGACATGGCAATAATAAATCCGCTAATTATAAAAAACAGATCTACACCAAAAGCACCGCCTCCAAAGAGTATTGTCCCAAGGTCTTTTTGGGCATACACTCCATTTAGATAAAACCTAAAATGGAAAAAAACAACAAGTAACGCTGCCATGCCTCTCAAGTAATGTATTGATCTTACTTTTCCCACGCTTTCCTCGGATGTAATAATTTATGTTATAAAACAATTCTATCATTCTAATCATGCATGATCAGCTATTGATCGCATGATACTATCGCTTATGAGGGCACTACCGCATGGCTAGGTGTATGTGATGCATGTTTTATCTCCCACATAATCATAATCTTTCCGCATTCTCTCGATCTACTCCTTCACAACCGCCAACACCATAAATATACTGTACATATAAACAGTAATAATTGAGGTGACATATGGGCTTCCCATCCCCAGCAGCTGACTACACAGACAAGCCAATCAGTCTGGACGAGCTATTCATTAAAACACCGCACGCAACTTACTTCATGAAGTGCCCAGACTACTGCCCAAGTGCCGGCGTGCTTAAAGACGCGCTACTGGTTATCGACAGCTCGAAGCGACCGGTCCACGGAAGCGTGGTGGTTGCAGCTCTATGCGGAGAGTTCGTATTGCGTCGATTGCTGACTATGCCGGCGCCTTGTTTGGCCAAGCTAGAAAATTATGATGATGTGACGTTCGCAGATGAAGAAACAGGATTTGAGATATTCGGAGTGGTGACACATGTCGTCAATGACATGTCCATGAGCGAGTTTGATGATAACCCGTGTATTTGATTGGTGAGAGCACTATCGCAGATCACCCATGGGTGGCCTGCGGTAATTCTCTACTGTGCCAAATTTGTGTCATAAAATTGGCAAAATTTGCTGAAAAAATACAAAGGAAATCCGCGTAGAAATAAAGAGGCTGGTTGTGGTGCGGGTTTCATGGCTGTTAGAATGCGTAACTTTTTGTAGTGCATCAGACTGTTTTTCTGATGCTG
>Ga0308165_1000855_pt1 | contig 47554 bp, 53 predicted proteins | sample PhyWR2_FD_201032 | JGI IMG/M metagenome (GOLD analysis project Ga0308165, IMG submission 201032) | Phyllosphere microbial communities from UC Gill Tract Community Farm, Albany, California, United States - DLSLW.R2 | ecosystem: Host-associated > Plants > Phyllosphere > Unclassified | place: USA... | reverse complement strand
GCAGTGGTCGTCGTGCGTGTGGTGGTGGTCGTCGGCAATGCGCCGTAGGGACTGAATCAACACACGATTCCAAACCCCGCCGGCGCAAACCGGCGGGGTTTTTGTTTAAACGCCCCCCGGAAAGTCGGCCCAGAATAAAAGGACTGGAGCATGGCAATTTTGGGCACAACATCCAACAAGACGCGTTTTACTGGCGCGCAGTTAATCGTTCATTTACTGGAACGTCAGGGTATTACCCTCGTGGCGGGTATTCCTGGCGGGACGGTTCTTCCGCTGTACGACGCCTTAAGCCAGAGCACGCAGATCCGCCACGTGCTGGCGCGTCACGAGCAGGGCGCGGGCTTTATCGCCCAGGGCATGGCGCGTACCGAAGGCAAACCGGCGGTCTGTCTGGCCTGTAGCGGGCCGGGGGCCACCAACCTGGTGACCGCCATCGCCGATGCGCGCCTCGACTCAATCCCGTTAGTCTGCATTACCGGGCAGGTACCCGCCTCGATGATCGGCACCGATGCGTTCCAGGAAGTCGACACCTACGGCATCTCTATCCCCATCACCAAGCACAACTATTTAGTGCGCGATATCAGCGAATTACCGCAGGTTATCAGCGATGCGTTCCGCATTGCGCAGTCCGGCCGCCCAGGCCCGGTGTGGATAGACATTCCTAAGGATGTTCAGACCGCTGAGATTGAAATCGCGGTATTGCCCGAGCCGGGCACCCGCGCGCCGTCGCCGGAATTTAGCGCCGACAGCGTGCGCGAAGCGGCCGCGATGATCAACACCGCGCAGCGCCCGGTGCTGTATCTGGGCGGTGGGGTGATCGATGCGCCAGATGCGGTGCGCACTTTGGCCGAGAAAGCCAGTCTGCCAACCACCATGACCCTGATGGCGCTGGGCATGCTGCCCAAAGCGCACCCGCTGTCGCTGGGGATGCTCGGGATGCACGGCGCGCGCAGCACCAACTTTATCCTGCAGGAAGCCGACCTGCTGATTGTTCTCGGGGCGCGTTTTGATGACCGGGCGATTGGCAAAACCGAGCAGTTCTGCCCGAATGCCAAAATTATTCACGTGGATATCGACCGCGCGGAGCTGGGCAAAATCAAGCAGCCGCACGTCGCCATCCAGGGCGATGTGAACGAGGTGCTGGCCCAGCTGCTGCCGCAGATTGAGGCCACCCCGCGCAGCGCGTGGCATCAGCAGGTGAGCGGATTGCAGCAGGAGTTCCCTGGGGCGATCCCAACCGCTGGCGATCCGCTGAGCCACTACGGGCTGATTAACGCCGTCGCCGCCTGCGTGGACGACAGCGCCATCATCACCACCGACGTGGGTCAGCATCAGATGTGGACCGCGCAGGCCTATCCCCTGAACCGTCCGCGCCAGTGGCTCACCTCCGGCGGGCTGGGGACGATGGGCTTTGGTCTGCCTGCGGCTGTTGGCGCAGCGCTGGCGAATCCGGATCGCAAGGTCATCTGCTTCTCCGGTGACGGCAGCCTGATGATGAACATTCAGGAGATGGCGACCGCCGCGGAAAACCAGCTGGATGTGAAAATCATCCTGATGAACAACGAAGCGCTGGGGCTGGTGCATCAGCAGCAAAGCCTGTTCTACAAGCAGGGCGTATTTGCCGCGACCTATCCGGGGATGATCAACTTTATGCAGATTGCCGCCGGTTTTGGTCTGCACACCTGTGATTTAAATGCGGAAGAGGATGCGCATGCTGCGCTGCAGGCGGCGATTTCACGCCCGGGTCCGGCGCTGATCCACGTGCGTATCGATCCACAACAAAAAGTTTATCCGATGGTTCCGCCGGGTGCGGCCAATACTGAAATGGTGGGGGAATAAGCCATGCAGAAGCAACATGATAACGTCATTCTGGAACTCACCGTCCGCAACCACCCTGGCGTCATGACGCACGTCTGCGGGCTGTTTGCCCGCCGGGCGTTTAACGTAGAAGGCATTCTCTGTCTGCCGATTCAGGGCAGTGAGCACAGCCGCATCTGGCTGCTGGTGAATGACGATCAGCGACTGGAGCAGATGATGGCTCAGATCGACAAGCTGGAAGACGTGGTGAAAGTAGTGCGTAACCAGTCCGATCCGACCATGTTTAACAAAATTGCGGTGTTCTTCGAATAACCTACTCGCTGGCGGAATCCGGGGTGATGACTTTCACAAACCCGTTCCGGCAGTGCGCCGGGTAATCTGCCGGCAGTGGACGGTCGCTGATCAGCACATCAAAGGCGGACAGCGGCCCGATGCTGGCGGAGGCCACTTCATCAAACTGGGCATACCGCGCCAGCAGGATTTTACGCAGACCGTGCTGGATGGCCTTGCGTTTGGTGGCGAGGTCGTCCGGGTTAAACCAGGTTACGCCGTAGTGCTCATGCACGCCGCTGGCAGAGATAAACGCCTTGCGCGGGTTCAGGGAGTCCAGCACCGACGGGTTGCTGGTATCATAGAAGGCATCGCTCTTTGCCCGGTAAGTGCCGCCGCACAGGATCGCCGTCGCATTCGGTTTTTCATTGAGCGCGATAAACACCCGGTGCGAGTAGCAGATGCCGGTAAAGGTAATATCATCCGGGATCATGCTGATGACCAGCGGCATTTCCGGACCATTGTCGAAAAACACCAGATCATTTTCCGCCACCATCCCGGCGGCCAGTATCGCCATCGGCAGATCGTCAGGGTGATGTGTCTGGCTGCGTACCGGCTGCGCAGTGGGTGTCGTTACCGGCTTGTTGACCATCACGATATACCCGCCCAGCAGCGTTAACGGCAGCACCGTCTCCTGATTGTCGGGACTCAGGTCACGACGAATCGTCATCACCGACACCTCCAGCATCCGGGCGGCCTCTTTCAGGTGAATGCGGTCGGTTTTCTTCAGCAGTTCAACCAGACGCCGGATGCGTTCTTTTTGTTTTGTTTCCATTCACCTTCTCCGCTACTGCACTGTTCGATGTTTCTATAATAACATTCGTGGTGCGTTCGAAACATTTTTCCCGCGGCATACTATACTGCCGGGCGTCACTAAAGAAAAGCCACATTGTGCACCGTGTTATCATTATAACTCGATGTATTTAATCATTTTATTGGTTTATATCACGCTTTGCCATCGCCGGGCCTCACAGAAAAAACGCTGAACACTCAAATTGAGTGGTGAAACAATAAACAATCACGAGGATTGTCTAATCGCGATCGCAGTCACAAATGATACGGAAATAACATGATAATGTTACGATAATATCATTGTTATGTGATTGTTGCAGAGAGGAAGTAAAATGGATATCGCGGTTATCGGCTCCAACATGGTGGATCTCATCACTTATATCAACGAGATGCCGAAAGAGGGCGAAACGCTCGAAGCGCCAGCCTTTAAAATTGGCTGTGGCGGCAAAGGGGCCAATCAGGCGGTGGCGTCAGCCAAGCTCAATTCAAAGGTGATGATGCTCACCAAAGTCGGTGACGACATTTTTGCCGATAACACGATCCGTAATCTGGAGTCCTGGGGCATCAATACCACCTATGTCGAAAAAGTGCCCTGCACCAGCAGCGGCGTGGCGCCGATTTTTGTGAATGCCAGTTCCAGCAACAGTATTTTGATCGTCAAAGGGGCGAATAAATTCCTGTCGCCGGAAGATATCGATCGCGCGGCGGACGATCTTAAAAAATGTCAGCTCATTGTATTGCAGCTCGAAGTTCAGCTGGAAACCGTTTATCACGCCATCGAATTTGGTAAGAAACACGGTATTCAGGTGTTATTAAATCCGGCACCGGCATTACGTGAATTAGACATGTCTTATGCCTGTAAATGTGATTTCTTTGTGCCCAATGAAACCGAACTCGAAATTCTGACCGGGATGCCGGTGAATACCTACGAGAATATTTGCCTCGCGGCGCGAACGCTTGTGGATAAAGGGCTGAATAATATTATTGTCACCATGGGCGAAAAAGGTGCGCTGTGGATGACGCGCGATAAAGAAGTATTCGTCCCGGCATTTAAAGTAAATGCGGTGGATACCAGCGGCGCAGGCGATGCCTTTATCGGCTGCTTCGCGCACTACTATGTCCAGAGCGGCGATGTTGAAGCCGCCATGAAAAAAGCCTCCTTCTTTGCCGCGTTCAGCGTCACCGGAAAAGGCACACAATCGTCTTACCCGAGCATTGAACAATTCAACGAATTTCTGTCGATGAACGAATAAAACCCTGCACACTAAAAGGTAGCACTATGAACGATAAAAATATCATTCAGATGCCTGACGGCTATCTGAATAAAACCCCTCTGTTCCAGTTTATTTTGTTATCCTGTTTATTCCCGTTATGGGGATGCGCTGCGGCATTAAATGATATATTAATTACGCAGTTTAAAAGTGTATTTGCACTCAGCAATTTTGCTTCGGCGCTGGTGCAAAGTGCTTTTTATGGCGGTTATTTCCTGATCGCCATTCCGGCATCGCTGGTTATTAAAAAGAGCAGCTATAAGATCGCGATTTTAATGGGGCTGACGCTCTATATCGTCGGCTGTACGCTCTTTTTCCCTGCCTCGCACATGGCAACCTACACCATGTTCCTGGCGGCGATTTTCGCCATTGCTATTGGCCTGAGTTTCCTGGAAACCGCAGCCAATACCTACAGCTCAATGCTGGGCCCGAAAGCCTACGCCACGCTGCGTCTTAACGTCAGCCAGACCTTCTACCCGATCGGCGCAGTGGCCGGGATTTTGCTGGGTAAATATCTGGTCTTTTCCGAAGGTGACAGCCTGGAGAAGCAGATGGCCGGGATGAACGCCGAGCAAATCCATCAGTTTAAAATCCTGATGCTGGATAACACCCTCGAACCCTACAAGTACATGATTATGGTGCTGGTTGTGGTGATGGTGTTGTTCCTGCTGACCCGCTTCCCGACCTGTAAAGTGGCAACAACCGCGCAGCACAAACGCCCGTCGGCGATGGAGACGTTGCGCTATCTGGCGGCGAACCCGCGCTTTCGTCGCGGCATTATGGCGCAGTTCCTGTACGTTGGTATGCAGGTGGCAGTCTGGTCATTCACCATCCGACTGGCGCTGGAGCTGGGCGATATCAACGAGCGCGATGCCTCCAACTTTATGGTGTACAGCTTCATCTGCTTCTTCATCGGCAAATTTATCGCCAACATTCTGATGACCCGCTTCAACCCGGAAAAAGTGCTGATCCTCTATTCGGTAATTGGTGCGCTGCTGCTGGTCTACGTGGCGCTGGCCCCGAGCTTCAGCGCGGTGTACGCGGCGGTGCTGGTGAGCATTCTGTTTGGACCATGCTGGGCGACCATCTATGCCGGCACGCTGGATACGGTGGATAACGAGCATACCGAGATGGCGGGCGCGGTGATCGTGATGGCGATTGTCGGCGCGGCGGTGGTGCCTGCGGTGCAGGGCTATATCGCGGACCTGTTCCATTCGTTACAGGCCTCTTTCCTGGTGTCGATGCTGTGCTTCGTCTATGTCGGCGTCTACTTCTGGCGTGAAAGCAAAGTACGCCGTGAACTGACCGAAGCCACGGCCTCCTGAGGAGATTCACAATGACGAAACTTCCCCTGTGGCGCACGCTGTTTAATGAACAGCCGCGTACCTTACTGGAAAATGACGACTTCATGGTCACGGCGTTTCGTTACGCCAGCGGCGTGGAAGGGCTGCGCGTGCAGAACGCCCGCGGGCATCTGGTGATCCTCCCGTGGCTGGGGCAGATGATCTGGGATGCGGAGTTCGACGGTCGCGATCTGACGATGAAGAACATGTTCAGCCAGCCGCTGCCGGCAAAAGAGGTGGTTGCCACTTACGGCTGCTTCGCGTTTCACTCCGGGCTGCTGGCAAACGGCTGCCCTGCGCCCGAGGATACGCACCCGCTGCACGGTGAAATGCCGTGTGCGCCAATGGACGAGGCCTGGCTCGAGCTGGAGGGCGACAGCCTGCGCATCGGCGGACGCTATGAGTACGTGATGGGATTCGGTCATCATTATCAGGCGCACCCGTCGGTCACCCTGCATAAAGACAGCGCCCTGTTCGACATCGCCATGGCGGTGACCAATCTGGCGTCGGTGCCAATGCCGCTGCAGTACATGTGCCACATGAACTATGCCTACGTTGAGGGGGCCACGTTCAGCCAGAACCTCCCGGATGAGGCTATTCAACTGCGCGAATCGATCCCGGCGCATGTGAAGCCCACCGAACAGTGGCTGGCGTTTAATCAGCGTCTGCAGCAGGGCGAAGCCTCGCTGCAAACGCTGGATGCGCCGCAGTATTACGATCCGGAGATTGTCTTTTTTGCCGACAGGCTCGATCGCTACACCGATACCCCGGAGTTTCGGATGATCGCACCCGATGGCGTCACGTTCGTCACCCGCTTTACCAGCGCGGAGCTGAACTACGCCACCCGGTGGATCCTCTACAACGGCGATCAGCGTGTGGCGGCATTCGCCCTCCCGGCCACCTGTCGCCCGGAAGGCTTCCTGGCGGCGCAAAGCAGCGGCAGTCTGATCTCGCTGGCCCCGGCCGAGACGCGCCACTTTACGGTGACAACCGGCATCCTCTGACGGCGAAAATCGTTCACAGCTTGAACAGCAGCGCGCTTATCGCTAAGGTAAGCGCGTTTTTCATCCCGCCAGGACCGCACCATGACCACCATTGCCCTTATCGACGATCACCTGATCGTCCGCTCCGGATTTGCCCAGCTTTTGAGCCTGGAGCCCGACTTTCAGGTGGTGGCCGAATTCGGCTCCGGTCGCGAGGCGCTCGCCGGGCTGCCGGGACGTGGGGTGCAGGTGTGCATTTGCGATATCTCGATGCCGGACCAGTCCGGGCTGGAACTGCTCAGCCAGCTGCCGAAGGGAATGGCGACGATAATGCTGTCGGTCCACGACAGCCCGGCGCTGGTGGAGCAGGCGCTGAACGCCGGGGCGCGCGGATTTCTCTCGAAACGCTGTAGCCCGGACGAGCTGATCGCCGCCGTCCGTACCGTGGCGACGGGGGGCTGCTACCTGACGCCGGACATCGCCATCAAGCTGGCGGCCGGGCGACAGGATCCGCTGACCCGGCGCGAACGCCAGGTGGCAGAAAAGCTGGCCCAGGGGATGGCAGTGAAAGAGATCGCCGTCGAGCTTGGCCTGTCGCCGAAAACCGTTCACGTTCACCGCGCCAACCTGATGGAAAAACTCGGCGTCAGCAACGACGTCGAACTGGCCCGCCGCATGTTTGACGGCTGGTAATGAACCCCTTCTTCTCCCGGCTGGTGGCGGTGATCGCCAGCTTCTTTATTTTCTCTGCCGCGTGGTTTTGCCTGTGGAGTATCAGCCTGCACCTGGTCGAGCGCCCGGAGCTGGCGGTGCTGCTATTCCCCTTCGGCCTGCGGCTGGGGCTGATGCTGCAATGTCCGCGCGGCTACTGGCCGGTTCTGCTCGGGGCCGAGTGGCTGATGCTGTTCTGGCTGGCGCAGGAAGTGGCGCTGGCACATCTCCCTATTTTGATGACCGGAAGCGTGCTGACGCTGATCCCGGTGGCGCTCATCTCCCGCTATCGTCACCAGCGCGACTGGCGCACCTTGCTGCGTCAGGGGGCGGCGCTGATCGCCGCCGCGCTGCTGCAATCGCTGGCGTGGATCAACCAACCCGAGGCATTTAATGCCCTGCTGCTGACCCTGACTGGCGGGCTGACGCTGGCCCCCACCTGTCTTGTTATCTGGCACTATCTCACCAGCACCGTCTGGCAGCCGCTGGGGCCGGGGCTGGTGTCGCAGCCGGTGAACTGGCGCGCCCGGCACCTGATTGGCTACGTGCTGCTGTTTGTGGTCAGCCTGTGGCTGCAGCTTGGCCTGCCTGCGGAGCTGTCGCGCTTTACCCCGTTCTGCCTGGCGCTGCCGATTATCGCCCTGGCGTGGCATTACGGCTGGCAGGGGGCGCTGATTGCGACCCTGATGAACGCCATTGCGCTGATTGCCAGCCAGACCTGGCACGACCATCCGGTGGATTTGCTGCTGTCGCTGCTGGCGCAGAGCCTCACCGGGCTGCTGCTTGGGGCGGGGATCCAGCGTCTGCGCGAGCTGAACCAGTCCCTGCAAACCGAGCTGGCGCGCAACCGCCGCCTGGCCGAGCGGCTGCTGGAGACCGAGGAGCACGTCCGCCGGGAGGTGGCGCGCGAACTGCATGACGATATCGGCCAGACCATCACCGCGATTCGTACCCAGGCAGGTATTGTCCAGCGCCTGGCCCCGGACAACATCGGCGTAAAGCAGGGCGGGGCGCATATCGAGCAGCTTTCTCTCGGGGTGTATGACTCGGTGCGCCGTCTGCTGGGGCGACTGCGTCCGCGCCAGCTGGACGATCTCTCTCTTGAGCAGGCAGTGCGTTCCCTGATGCGCGAGATGGAGCTGGAAAGCCGCGGCATCGTCAGCCATCTCGACTGGCATATCGACGAGACGACGCTGAGCGAAGGCCAGCGCGTGACCCTGTTCCGCGTCTGCCAGGAAGGGCTGAATAATATCGTCAAGCATGCCAACGCCAGCGCAGTGACGCTGCAGGGCTGGCAGCAGGATGAAGGGTTGATGCTGCTGCTTGAGGATGACGGCTGTGGACTGCCGCCCGGCTCCGGCCAGCAGGGCTTTGGTCTGGCGGGGATGCGCGAGCGCGTGACGGCGCTCGGCGGCACGCTGGCTATCTCCTGCACCCACGGCACCCGCGTCAGCGTCAGCCTGCCGCGACGTAACGCATAAGGACCCGCCATGCTGCGCTTTCTGAAAACCCCCACTAACGCCGCGCCGCTTGGCGACAAAGCCGAGATCGACGCCCGCTATCGCTACTGGCGGCGGCATATTTTGCTCACCATCTGGCTTGGCTACGCGCTGTTCTATTTCACCCGCAAAAGCTTTAACGCCGCCGCGCCGGAGATCCTCGCCAGCGGAGTGATGACCCGGACCGATATCGGTCTGCTGGCAACGCTTTTTTACATCACCTACGGCCTGTCGAAGTTCCTCTCCGGCATCGTCAGCGACCGCTCCAACGCCCGCTACTTTATGGGGCTGGGGCTGATCGCCACCGGCGTGGTGAACATTCTGTTCGGTTTCTCCACCTCGCTGTGGGCCTTTGCCCTGCTGTGGGCGCTGAACGCCTTTTTCCAGGGCTGGGGGTCGCCGGTCTGCGCTCGCCTGCTGACCAGCTGGTATTCGCGCACTGAGCGCGGCGGCTGGTGGGCTATCTGGAATACTGCGCATAACGTCGGCGGGGCGCTGATCCCGATTGTGATCGGCGCGGCGGCGCTGCACTACGGCTGGCGCGCGGGGATGATGATTGCCGGCAGTCTGGCGATCCTTGCCGGGCTGTTTTTGTGCTGGCGACTGCGGGACCGACCGCAAACCGTTGGCCTGCCGCCGATCGGCGACTGGCGGCACGACGCGCTGGAGATTGCCCAGCAGCAGGAAGGCGAGGGGCTGACGCGGCGGGAAATTCTCACCAAATATGTGCTGCTGAACCCGTATATCTGGCTGCTGTCCCTGTGCTACGTGCTGGTGTACATCGTGCGGGCGGCGATCAACGACTGGGGCAATCTGTACATGTCCGAGACGCTGGGCGTAGATCTGGTCACCGCCAACTCGGCGGTGTCGATGTTTGAGCTGGGCGGCTTTATCGGTGCCTTGGTTGCCGGCTGGGGCTCGGACAAGTTGTTCAACGGCAACCGCGGGCCGATGAACCTGATTTTTGCCGCCGGGATATTGCTCTCGGTCGGTTCTCTGTGGTTGATGCCCTTCGCCAGCTACGTGATGCAGGCGGCCTGCTTCTTCACCACCGGCTTTTTCGTCTTTGGTCCGCAGATGCTGATCGGCATGGCGGCGGCGGAGTGCTCGCACAAAGAGGCGGCGGGCGCGGCGACCGGGTTTGTCGGCCTGTTCGCCTACCTGGGCGCATCGCTCTCCGGCTGGCCGCTGGCGCGGGTGATCGACATCTGGCACTGGAGCGGATTCTTCGCGGTGATCGCCATTGCGGCGGGCATTTCTGCCCTGCTGCTGCTGCCGTTCCTCAACGCCCAGACCCCCCGCGAGATCAGTGAAGCGTGATGCACCTCACCCTTTTGCCCCGAGTGGGGCAAAACTAGGATATTTTCCCGGTTCCACCTGGACGCTGTCTCAGGCGACGCCCCCGGCTGATTTTTACAATGCCTGCTATTCGCAGGTATAAAAATCAGCTCAGGAGCAACCCAACATGCTGGCCTTCTTAAACCAGGTGCGTAAGCCGACCCTGGATCTGCCGCTCGATGTGCGGCGCAAAATGTGGTTCAAACCCTTCATGCAGTCGTATCTGGTGGTCTTTATCGGCTACCTGACCATGTATCTGATCCGCAAAAACTTTAACATTGCCCAGAACGACATGATCTCCACCTACGGGCTGAGCATGACCCAGCTGGGGATGATTGGCCTCGGCTTCTCCATCACCTACGGCGTGGGTAAAACCCTGGTGTCTTACTACGCGGACGGTAAAAACACCAAGCAGTTCCTGCCGTTTATGCTGATCCTCTCCGCGATTTGTATGCTCGGCTTCAGCGCCAGCATGGGCACCGGCTCGGTCAGCCTGTTTATGATGATCGCCTTCTACGCGCTGAGCGGTTTCTTCCAGAGTACCGGCGGGTCGTGCAGCTATTCGACCATCACCAAATGGACCCCGCGCCGCAAGCGCGGTTCGTACCTGGGCATGTGGAACATCTCCCACAACCTCGGCGGTGCGGGTGCGGCTGGTGTGGCGCTGTTCGGGGCCAATGTCCTGTTCGACGGCCATGTGATCGGCATGTTCATCTTCCCGTCGATTATCGCCCTGGTGGTGGGTTTTATCGGCCTGCGCTACGGCAGCGACTCCCCGGAATCGTACGGTCTCGGCAAAGCGGAAGAGCTGTTTGACGAAGAGATCAGCGAAGAGGACAAAGAGACCGAAGAGAATGACATGACCAAATGGCAGATCTTCGTCGAGTACGTGCTGAAGAATAAGGTCATCTGGCTGCTGTGTTTCTCTAACATCTTCCTGTACGTGGTGCGCATCGGTATCGATCAGTGGTCTACCGTCTACGCCTTCCAGGAGCTGAAGCTCTCCAAAGAGGTGGCGATCCAGGGCTTTACCCTGTTTGAAGTGGGTGCCCTGGTCGGCACATTGCTGTGGGGCTGGCTGTCGGATCTGGCCAACGGTCGCCGGGCGCTGGTGGCCTGCGTAGCGCTGGCATTGATTATCGCCACCCTCGGCGTTTACCAGCATGCCAGCAACCAGTACGTCTACCTGCTGTCGCTGTTCGCGCTCGGCTTCCTGGTGTTTGGCCCGCAGCTGCTGATTGGCGTAGCCGCCGTCGGCTTCGTGCCAAAAAAAGCGATCGGCGCTGCCGATGGGATTAAAGGCACCTTCGCTTATCTGATCGGCGACAGCTTCGCCAAGCTAGGACTGGGGATGATTGCCGACGGCACGCCAATCTTCGGCCTTACCGGCTGGGCAGGCACCTTTGCCGCGCTGGACGCCGCCGCCATCGCCTGTATCTGCCTGATGGCGATGGTCGCGGTGCTCGAAGAGCGCAAAATCCGTCGCGAAAAGCGTCTGCGTCAGTTACACGCTGCCTGAGTGCACAGGTAACGTTTTGCCCGGCTTGATGCCGGGCTTTTTTATTGCGCGTCAACAGAATTCGAAAGGAAGTAGAGCTAAAAAGCGCCCAGGTTGCAGCTGTAATATTGACAGAAAACAGCCTGCTGGTCCTTCATCGTAAGGGTACAATGGCAGCGGTGATAGCTAATGTAGTTGTACTATTCGCGCAATGGTATTAAAAATATAGATAAATTCATCGCGATTATTGTTAATGAAAATAGAGGTGGTGATACGGTTTTAAATTAAAAGTGATTTAGACCATGAATAATTAAAGTAAACTCAATATAATTTATAAATAATGACGTTTTAAGTTCGTTTTAAGTTCGTTTTAAGTTTATGAGAGTTAGCTTGAGTTAAACGCTAAATAACCTTAAAGGTACATGTAACAAATGGGTGTAAGTGCTTAAAACATAAGAGATGTGGCGGAGAGAGCAGGATTCGAACCTACGACACGATAAATCGTGTGGACTCAGGAAATTTTATAATTACCTCAATCTGGCTTAAACCACTCGCCCACCTCTCCGCATTTAATGTACGAGTATAAAACCACACAAATACTGCGTATTAAATTTATCAAATCTCTTTTTGTGACGAAAATCTCATAAAACAGATCAGCTTTTTTATTTTCTAGAATATTTGACTTGGGTAGCAAAATCATAAGCAAGCTTGATGTAATTTTCAACAGATTATGATTTACCACGGAGGATAAACATCATGGCTGATATTGAGTTACTAATCTTAAAGGATGACGAATTCTATAAGAAAGCAGAGCGTGTGATATTCGAGGATTACAAATGTAATTGTACGAAAGGGTGGAAAGAAAGTGACAAATTCATAGTTTACAGGGCTGGTGAGGCGGGAATAACCGAAATATTTAGTGATGAAGTTGATGACCGTAATTTAGACTCTCTAATTAAATTAGCCAAGGAATATCTAAATGAAAGTGTTATTATCTCCGGCGGACATACGGTAGTAAATCTGAATGATAGATTCTCAGTAAGTAATGAAGTCGAAAAATCAGCCAGATTCTGTATTGATTATATCGTAAAGTCAAAAAACCATCTAAATGTCCAACCCGATTTTCTCATGGAAATAAACGACTTCTATATGGAAAAAAGTGATGGTCATGAAATTAATGGCGCTAATCAGTATAGGAAAATTGCAACATCCCCTTATATTATCCCGGAAAAAATAAATACATACATCAAAGAGGTTAACAAACTTAATGATATAGATATTAAAGCATTTTATGTGAGTGAAAAAACTATGGCCGATCGTTTTAAAAGGCATATAAAAAATACGCTTAATGAGAATGTTTTGTTCAATCGTCAGGGATGCGATCTTCTAATGACTGTGGACGGGAATACATTTGATATAATTAAGGATAACAAACCTACTTGTGCTGCAGGTAATGCGGCCACATTCAGAGCAATTAGATATAAAGTCTCCTCCAATAAAATATTTGATAATTACATGTCTCATATCGGAGTGTTTCCTTTATGTTCGATGACTAATGTACTTAACGGATATCGTGCTGCCTCATCGTTCTATGATGGCTTTTCTTTGCCTTCCTTATTGGTTTTTTTCGGGAAATCTTGTTTTGAATAATGGCTGAGGATAACAATTTTTTACCTCTGATACTGGCATTATAAATGAGACATATCATGAAGATTTCGGATTTATACTGGCCTGTAACGTTCTTTTCTACTGCCTTTGGGGCAGGTATATTTTTTTTGCCTCAAGCGGTAGGACCGGCTGTACTTGGGATGATCCCTTTTCTGATTTTTATTACTTTTGCCATGCTCGTATCACTAATGGCTCATTATCTTTTTTTTAAGTTTATTAGTTTTCATCCAAAGAAAGATTTTTTGGAAGCCTGCTCTGATTTTCTGGGTCGGAGGAGTGCTTCAGTAGTTTGTTCATTATTTATAGTATCAATGATGATTATTGTTATTATAAACTTCATAGCACTGGTCAACGTGGTAAATTCTTTTTTTAATAACAGATTAATATCCAGGTTTTTTGTCTCCCTAACATTAAGCTCGATACTTTCTGTTACGTGGTTTTTTTTCAATTCAAAGGTTGAAAAGCTGATTTCGAAAATTGCTTTTTTTTCAATTATTTCAGTTATAGGTATTGCTATATTTTTATTTTTTCAACCAACCAGAAACTCATTGTCATATTCCCCTGGTGTGGTTTCTTTTAAAAATCTAACATTGCTGCCTATTTTTATTTTTACATTTAATTTCACCCCATGCATACAGCGGTTTATAAAAAATTCTGAGTACCCAAAATCACGGGAATTAATTATAGGAAAAATAACCATATTTATATTTATCTTGGTTTTTGTTATCGCAGTTAGCCGATTGCTAACACTTGAAGATATTAGTGCTATTAACTATAAAAATATTGATGCACTTTCCTACACAGTGACTCTTATCGATAAACAATTTGTGTGGTTAGGAGCCGTTTTGCTTCTTGCTCTACTCACTGCTGGTGCTTATACAGGAACCTTGACAGGCGTTATCGATGGAGTCAGTTCTTTTGGTACCCTGGACAGGAGGGTTATTCTGATTTGTAATGTTCTAATTTGTACAATCGTAGGAACTGCAAATCCAGGTATCGTAAAAATCATTGCTAGTGGCTCAATGCCAGTCATAGTTATAACAGTGTTCTTTATTCCTGCCATATATTTTATAATGAAGGGGAAGGTTGTTATTAAAGTAATAGGTTTTTTAGTAATGCTTAGTGGTGCTGCAATAATAGCAATGCTGTTTGTATAGTTCCTAACCCAGGAAATAAATATCTCCAGTTCTCGGAGCGACTGCCTCTGGCAACCACAAGCTGCCCCATTTACCAGTACAATGGCAGGCCATTATTTTGTCTGGTTTTAAGTCGCGCAAAAATTTCCTGATTGCCCAGAGTTTACGAGGTGACGCACAGCGTAGGTGAAAACCACCAAAAAGGGCGTGAACATGATTTATGCCTGTGATTCTCTGACTATGGTGCACGATATCAATCAACCCACGATGCCCACAACCGATAAAAATAATCAGTCCACGGTCAGATTTATAGATCAGAACCCCTTCATCTTTTACATAATCTGCCTCTGTATCCTTGCAACCGATAACACCGTATGTGCGCGGTTTGGACACAGGAATTTCTCCTGACCACATAAAGCGTTCACCGATATGCAGTGGGGCACTGCTGTACTCCATACGAAAACGTGAATAATCATTATTCAGGGACAATTTTTTAATTCTGGCGGTATAGCCTGAAAACTTAAGTGCTGAATAGCGCTCATTTGCTACCTGAGGATGGCATACGATACGGCACTTACTCGGTAAATACGGTACACCACCACAATGGTCATAGTGGCCGTGTGAAATTACAGCTGCGGTTAGGCTGGTCAAATCGCACCACATAAGATCAGCGTTGTGCACGAAGCTATCATCAGGTCCGGTATCAAACAAAACTGAATCATTTTCATCTTGTATTAACAGACTTAGCCCGGCTTTGGCTTGTAGCAAATTTTTAGTGCCAGAGTTAAGTCGGTTTTCTAATAAGACACTAATTTTTATAGGCATAATTCCCTTTCCCTGGAGTCGATATTCGTTACCGCCAAGCCTGACGTGTATCGACAATACACCATTGATAGACAATCGTCCCTAATATGAGTCAGAGATTTTTAATGCGTATTACGATCCTTAATATTCCCGCCAGGTACAGCTGAAGGGGTGAGGTACGCTGGCTGGTCTCAAGCAGTAACTTCCGCAACTATACCTGCGCCGGATGGCGATGCGTGCGCCCGTGCCAGGCCATGCTTTTGGTGAATCCGGCAATCGGCAGCGGCGGCGCGCAAGTCACCATCTCTTTGCGGTTTTCCGCCATTCGCCCCGGCACCACGGCAATCATGTCGCTTATTGCCAGAATCTCCGTAAGCACCAGAAAACTGCTCACCGACAGGCCCACGTGCCGCGTCCGACCCATCTGCGCCAGCGCGTAGTCGGTGACGCCGTGGAAGCTTTCACCTTCGTAAGAAACGAGCACATGCTCCAGCGTGAGCGGTTGGCTTGCATCCGGGTGGCCGGCGCGCAGCATGCAGACGTAGGTTTCGTCGTACAGTGCGCGACTGTGTAGATCGCCAAAATAATCGCGCAATCGCTTAAGCATGCCGCTAACCGCAGGCTGGGTGAGCGATAAACGCGCCGCTGCCCGGGTTACGCTGCGCTCGTCGAGCAGCGCATCCAGCGTTTTTAAAAGACTCATATCAAGCAAGCGGGTATCCGTTTTGATGCGACTACTCCACTTTTTTTCGGTGCATTTATACGGCGTTGTCTGCTGTTGATGCGTAGCGTTTCCCGATATCATGAGCCGCTATATTTAAGGAGAATTCATGGTCTGGATAATGCTGGCTACGCTTGCCGTGGTGTTTGTGGTGGGCTTTCGCGTCATGACGTCGGGGCCCCGGCGTGCCATTCGTCGTCTTAGCGAGCGTCTGGGGATCACCCCGGTTCCCGTGGAATCGATGATCGACCAGTTTGGCAAAAGCGCCGGCAACGAGTTTATCCGCTACCTTGAACGCCCGGATGAGTCCCATCTGCAAAACGCCGCCCAGGTGCTGCTGATCTGGCAGGTATGCATTGTCGACAGCAGTGAAAATAACCTGCTGAGCTGGTATCGCCTGCTGCGCAAGGCGCGGCTGGCGGCGCCGATCACCGACGCCCAGATCCGCATGACGCTTGGCTTTATGCGCGACATGGAGCCGGATCCGTATGAGCTTAACGCCTTCCAGCTGCGCTATAACCAGCTGTTCCTGCCGGAAGAGGGTGTGTTCTACCTGCACTGATCCTCGTCGGCGGGCGAAGTGAACAATAGTTGTCAAAACGTTAAATGGATCACACTTAAGATGTTAAACTGCGCGGCTTTCCGCTCATTTTCTCTTCAGGTGATTCATGACAGAACAGATCCACTCCGCCCCTTCGCCCCATGCCAAAGCGGTATCGCGCCCTAACTGGTCGGCGGTTTTTTCCGTGGCGTTCTGCGTCGCCTGCCTGATTACCGTGGAGTTTTTGCCGGTCAGCCTGCTGACGCCGATGGCGCAGGATCTGGGTATCTCCGAAGGGTTAGCGGGCCAGTCGGTGACCGTCACCGCCTTTGTCGCCATGTTTGCCAGCCTGTTTATCACCCAGGTGATTGGCACCACCGATCGCCGCAAAGTGGTGATCCTCTTTTCCGTCTTGCTGACGATCTCCTGCCTGCTGGTCTCATTCGCCGATAGCTTTGCGCTGCTGCTGCTGGGTCGCGCCTGTCTGGGGCTGGGACTCGGCGGATTCTGGGCGATGTCGGCGTCACTCACCATGCGACTGGTACCGGCGCGCACGGTGCCGAAAGCGCTGTCGGTGATTTTTGGTGCCGTCTCGATTGCGCTGGTGATCGCCGCGCCGCTGGGCAGCTTCCTCGGGGGGATCATTGGCTGGCGTAACGTCTTTAACGGCGCGGCGGTGATGGGCTTGCTGTGCATCCTGTGGGTGTGGAAGGCGCTGCCGTCGCTGCCGGGTGAAGCCGCGCATCACAAACAGAACATGTTCAGCCTGCTGAAACGCCCTGGCGTGATGGCCGGAATGAGCGCCATCTTTATGGCCTTTGCCGGGCAGTTTGCCTTCTTTACCTACATCCGTCCGGTGTTTACAAACCTGGCCGGGTTTGACGTTGATGGTCTGACGCTGGTGCTGTTAAGTTTCGGTATCGCCAGTTTTGTTGGTACTTCGCTGTCGGCGCAGTTCCTGAAACGCTCCCTGAAGCTTGCCCTCGCAGGTGCGCCGCTGGTGCTGGCCATCAGTGCCATCGTGCTGATCCTGTGGGGCAGCGACAAGTGGGTCGCGTCGGCGGTTGCGGTTATCTGGGGCTTTGCTTTTGCGCTGATCCCGGTGGGCTGGTCGACGTGGATCACCCGCTCGCTTGCCGATCAGGCGGAAAAAGCCGGTTCCATTCAGGTGGCGGTGATCCAGCTGGCAAATACCTGCGGGGCGGCGGTGGGCGGCGTGGCGCTCGACCACCTGGGACTGACGTCACCGCTGGTGATTTCTGGCACGCTGATGCTGATCACCGCGCTGCTGGTGGCGGGAAAAGTTAACGCGAAGTAAGGACACGATCGCGACGCATTGGTTGATAAGTAATCGCCTGCTCATTATACTTGTACCGTAACTTGTACAGGAGGAAGTATGCAGGTTGTCACCTTTACCGAAGCACGTAGCCGACTCAAAGACGTGCTGGACGATGTGAATGAGAATGTAGAAACGACCATCATTAGCCGGCGTAACGGTGGGGATGCGGTTGTGATGTCTCTTCAGCACTACAACTCAATGATGGAAACTATCCATCTGATGAGCTCACCCACCAATGCCAGTCGACTGATGGAGTCAATCGCTCAGGCCAACAGCGGGAAAACCACACAGAGGGATCTGATCGATGACCAGGCTACTGATTTGGACTGACCACGGCTGGGACGATTACCTGTGGTGGCAGGAGCAAGACAGGAAGACGCTTCGCAGAATCAACAAACTTATTGAAGATGCGAAGCGTCAACCCTTCGACGGGCTGGGTAAGCCGGAACCGCTTAAAGGTAATCTTTCAGGTTACTGGTCTCGCCGTATTAACGACACCGACCGTTTGGTTTATGGCGTGTCGGATAGCGCCCTCACCATTTTGATGTGTCGTTATCACTATCATTCCTGAATCACACTGATGTCTGAACCTTTCTGCGCGAATCCATCGAAATCAGTACCACCGACGACACAATCAACAGCGTGCCCAGCCAGTCCGGCAGGGTAAACGCCACCCCCAGTAACATCACCGACAGCAGGGCGCTGCTCAATGGCTCGGCGCAGCTCAGAATGCTCGCTTTCGGGCCGCCAATCATCTGCGCGCCTTTCAGATACAGGCTGAAAGTCACCGACGTGCCGATCACCACCAGATAGAAAAATGCCAGCAGCAGGCTACCGTCGACCACGAAGGTGGTGTCGCGACCGGCATAAAACGGCGTCAGCATTAACCCGGCCAGCAGCATACTCCACCCAACAATCGGCAGCGTGCCGTAACGGGCAATCAGCGTGGACGGGTAGGTAGTATAAAACGCAGCGGCGAAGGCAGAGGCGATGCCCCAGCAGAGCGCAGCAGGGGAAATCGTCAGCGAGGTCGGATCCCCGTGGGTTACCAGTAAAAAGGTGCCAATCAGCGAGGTCATGATCGCCGCCAGCACAAATATGCCCGGACGCTTTTTGCGCGCCAGCGTGAACCACGCCACGATAATGGTCGGCGACAGAAACTGCAGCACGGTGGCGGTGGCGGCGTTGGATTTTTCAATCGTCACCAGGAAGGTGAGCTGGACGATGAGCGCCCCGAACAGGGAGAAAATCAGCAGGCTGATGGCGTCTTTACGATTTTTGATGACCGAGAAAATTTTGTCGCCGTGCACGAACGACAGCGTCAGCAGGATCACCCCGGCAAACAGCAGACGAACCATGGTGAGATACGGCGAGGAAATATGACTCTTCTCCATGATGTACTGCGCGCAAACCCCTGAACTGCCCCATAAAATGGCGGCGACCAGGACATTTAGCATCCCTCTTTTTGTGGCACCCATGTTCTCCCCTGTGATGTGTTGGCCTATTTTTCGGCCAACAGCATAGCATGAGATCCTGCCGGGTGGCGCTGCGCTTACCCGGCCTACAAAAGCTTGTAGGCCCGTGCAAGCGCAGCGCCGCCGGGCGAAGCCGGGTTTAGAACCAGGCTTCCCACATGGCGCCGACGTTGAAGTCGTCCAGGGTTTCGTCCTTGGTGCCATTCACGCGGGCGGTGCGTTCGTTATCCACCTTGCCGCCGGTGACGTAGAAGCGCAGCATCGGACGGAATTCCGGGCCCATGGCGATAGACATGTTCTGCGACAGGGTCAGCTTCCAGCCTTTGTTATCGCCGCCGTTGTCGTAATCAACGTGCTGCCAGCCCGCTTCCAGCCAGGTGGAGTGAACGTCGTTCCACCAGTGCATTGGACGGACAATCGCATTGTAGTTTTTGCGGTTGTCGGTCTTGTCGCGGCTGTTGTCGAAGTCGTGGAAGGCCAGAATGTACTCCACCTGCGTTGCCTGAGTGAATTTATGCAGCCCTTCGAAGCTGGCATAGATTGTGGTCAGGTCTTCGGTTTTGTTGTACACGCTGTTGTCTGCGTTATCCGAGTAGCGGGCGATCACTTTGTTTACGCCGCTGTCATTGGTGTGGCTCAACACCGCGCCGCCCTGCCAGGCGTTCATCCGTGCGTCGGTGTCGATGGCTTTCGAGTCAAAGCCGTAGTTGGCGTAGATTTCCACATCCACCGGGCCGAGCTTCATGCCGTGAATTTTGGAGGTCGCCGCGTAGTTGCCTTTGTCGCCGGTGCCGGAGCCGCCGGTACAGGTGATGCGCGATGGGTTGGCTTCGTCGTCCATAACTTCCGGGCTACAGGATTCGACCGCGGCCACGGTGGCAACGTCAAACTGTACGCCGCCGATGTCGAAGTTCTTCACCCCGGCACCCTGGCCGTCGTGGTTCATCCAGAAGTAGTCGTTGATGCCCTGTTGCGGACGCTGGTGGAAGTCACGACCGGCCCACAGATAGGCGTTCGGATTGGATTCCAGCACGTTCGTCACGCCGGCGTAGGCTTTTTTCAGGTTAACTTCGTCGCCCCAGTGGTCGATCATCACGTTGACGTCCCAGATGGCGCCGTTTTCGCTCTTGAACGCTTTGGAGAGCTGGAACTCACCGCCGTTGCCTTCGTTACCGAGACGACCTATGGCGGAGGCGCCGTTATAGGAACCGTCCACGGCCACGTACTTCTGATCGGCAGCCTGGAAGTGCGCACCGTAACGGGCGTAACCGGTAAATTTAATTCCGAACGGGATCGCCATATCCGGGGATTGTGCAGCGCTTTGCGGTTCGGTGATGACGTCGGCTTTTTTCGCGACCGCGGCATCCATTTTCGCCTGACGCTCGGTCAGGGCTTTGTCCACCGCTTTGGCCACAATGGCGTCGATTTGCTCTTGAGTAAACTCCTGTGCGAGCACAGAAATTGGGCAAAGCGCGGCGAGAACCGCCATTGTTAGTGGAAGTTTTTTTAACATTGTCATGGTTATCTCAATATAGTTTAATTTTATTCAGACAATAACCATCCCATTCTGGGCTGACTTAATAAGTCGCTATCACCAAAATAAGGGGGTTGATATTTTTTAGGGTCCAGAGGCTTTACACTATTATCGTAACGATTTCTCCATCACTGAGTGTTAATTTATTAGCGCTGATACAGATGAATAATCTCTTCAGATAATTCACGGGCCAGCAGCGAGTTCATTAAATGATCCTGAGCATGCACCATAATTAACGTCATCGGCTGGCGAGCTTCGCCCGCGTCCTGCTCGATGAGTTTGGTCTGCATATGGTGTGCCTGGCGCGAGTAACCATCGGCTTCGCGCAGCAGGCTTTTCGCTTCGTCAAAGTTGCCCTGCCGCGCAGCATGCAGTGCTTCAAAGCACAGGCTGCGCGACTGACCAGCATTGACGATGATTTCCATTACGGCTTCTTCTAAGGCAATCATCATCTTTTACTCTATATATCGAAACTATTATTAAGAGACGTGGCGGCAAACCATTCTCCACTCTTTTTAATGGTGCGCTGCTGCGTGGTAATATCCAGCTGGACAAAACCGTAGCGGTTTTTATACGCATTACACCACGACCAGTTATCAATAAATGTCCACATATGGTAGCCAAGACAATTGCAGCCTTCGCTAATACCTTTGTGCAGCCATTTAAGGTGTTCGGAAATAAACTCAATCCGGTATTGATCGTTAATTTGACCGTCTTCAATAAAACGCTGCTCGTTTTCGACGCCCATGCCGTTTTCAGAAATAAAGCAGCGTGGGTTGCCGTAATTATCGCGCAGGTTAACGAGAATATCGTAAATACCCGGCTCGTAAATTTCCCAGCCACGATACGGGTTCATTTTACGGCCCGGCATTTCGTAGCTGTCGAAGAACCACTCCGGCATAAACGGTGCCAGCGGGTTGACGGCAGATTCGCGTGCCTTCACCCGACGCGGCTGATAGTAGTTCACCCCCAGCAGATCGATTTTGCCGTCGGCAATCAGCGCGCTGTCTTCAGGCCGACAGGCAGGCAGCTGATCGTGCGCTTTCAGCAACGCCACCAGATCCGCCGGATATTCACCGCTCAGCACCGGGTCGAGGAAGCTGCGGTTAAACAGCAGGTCGGCATGGTGCGCCGCTTTCACATCCGCCGGATTCTGCGAACGTGGATACGACGGGGTCAGGTTCAGCACGATGCCAATCTCACCGGCATAATGCCCAGCGCGGAAGGCGCGAACCGCCTGCGAATGTGCCAGCACGGTGTGATACGCCACGGTAGCCGCACGACGGAAATCAACCACGTTCGGGTAGTGGAAGTCGTACAGATATCCGCCCTCTACCGGCACAATCGGCTCGTTGAAGGTAAACCAGTGCATTACCCGATCGCCAAACAGCTCAAAACAGGTTTCGGCGTAGCGGGCATAGGCTGCGACCACGTCCCGGTTTTCCCAGCCGCCAATCTCCTGCATCGCCATCGGCATGTCGAAGTGGAACAGGGTCATAAACGGCGTCACGCCCTGGGCCAGCAGTTCGTCGATCACCTGATTGTAAAATGCGACCGCTTCCGGATTCACTTCACCAATGCCTTCAGGGATCAGACGCGACCAGCTTATCGAGGTGCGAAAGCTATTGTGGTTCAGCTGCTTTAACAGCTGAATGTCCGCTTTCCAGTTCTGATAAAACGTGGACGTATTCTGCGGTCCCACCCCATTGTGAAAGCGATTAGGTTGCTGGGCGAACCAGTGGTCCCAGGTGGTTAATCCTTTGCCATTGCCCTGGCTTTCCCCTTCGGTTTGCAATGCGGAAGCCGCGCTACCCCACCAGAAGTTCTCGGGAAATGCATATTTCATAAAACGTCCTCTTTGACTTAGTTACCGACGGTTTCAGCGGCACCTACGGTTGCCTGCGCTTTTTGCTCTTCGTTTTTCATCAAAGAACGCTCATAAGCACGCAGGAACGGTAAATACATCAGCGCCGACATCGCCATACAAATGAAGCACATCACTACCGGACTCAGGGCCCAGTTTGCCGCCCAGGAGGCGCCAATCGGTGCCGGGGTGGTCCACGGGGTCAGTGACACAACCTGTGCCAGCCAGCCGAGTTTGGTCGCGCCATACGCCAGGCAGGCGTTGATCATCGGGACGAACACGAACGGGATAAACAGCATCGGGTTCATGATGATCGGTGCGCCGAACAGAATCGGTTCGTTGATGTTAAAGAAGCTTGGCACAACGCCCATTTTGCCGATGGTCCGCAGGTGCGTTACGCGGCTGCGCAGCAGCAGGAAGGCCAGCGGCAGCGTTGAGCCCACACCCCCAATCAGCAGGTAGTGATCCCAGAAGCCTTGCAGGTAGACGTGCGGCAGGGCAGCACCGGCAGCCAGCGCAGCCTGGTTAGCGGACAGGTTCGCCATCCAGAACGGGTTCATGATGCCGGTGACGATAAGCGCCCCGTGGATCCCGGCGAACCAGAAAATCTGGCACAGCAGGACAGAAAGCAGGATCGCTGGCAGGGAGTCAGACGCCGACACCAGCGGCTCCAGCAGGTGCATGATCGCCTGCGGGATGATCATCCCGGTCTGCGCTTCGATAAACAGGTTCAGCGGGTGCAGGGTACCGATCACCACAACCACCGGGATCAGGATTTCAAACGAACGCGCCACGCCGGTTGGGACTTCTTTCGGCAGACGGATGGTGACTTTCTTCTCTTTCAGCCAGGCATACACGCGGGTGGCATAGATAGAGGTGATCAGTGCGGTGAAGATCCCCTGGCCCGACAGATACTGGGTGGAGATTTTGCCGTCGGCATAAGGTGCTGCCACCAGCAGGAACGCCATAAAGGCCAGCAGGCCAGACATCACCGGGTCGAGATTAAACTGACGACCCAGGCTGGCGCCAATCCCTACCGAGATAAAGAAGGTCATCACCCCCATGCTGAGGTTGAACGGCAGCATCAGCTGTTCGCGATAGGTCTCGGAGAAATCGAGCCAGCCGCGGGCAAAGCTGTTGGTGGTATCCGCAGAGAACGGCGGGAAGATAAACACCAGCATAAACGAGCCGATGATCATAAACGGCAGCGCGGCGGTAAAGCCGTCGCGGATAGCAATCACGTACTTTTGCTGGCCCAGCTTGCCCGCCAGTGGCGCAATGGACTGCTCAATGACGGCAACCATAGATTGATATAACGAACTCATGAGAACACCTTTTAGTGTGCCGCTTCAATGAGCGACAGAGCATAGTCCAGCACTTTATCACCACGTTGCATACCGTAATCCATCATATCAATGGCTTGTACCGGCACACCTTGCGTAGCAGCCTTGTCTGAGAGCGTTTTTAACATGTATTTGACTTGCGGTCCGAGAAGCACGACCTGGTATTGCGGAAACTGCGTATCAAATTCGGACACGCCATAGGCATCAATTTTGACCGGTAAACCGCGTTCTTCTGCGACTTCGACCATTTTCCGCACCAGCAAACTGGTGGACATCCCGGCAGAGCAGCACAGCATAATCTTGAACATCGACATCCCATCCTCAAAATGTAAATAGTTATTGCGGAGATGATTGGATAACATATGGAAACCGGTTTCCATTGATATAAGACAGAAGTGTGACACCCATCAAGATCCGTTGCTTATGGGGATTGGATATCGGATTGCGGTCACGATTTTTGGCGGCTTTTGCATCAAATGGACGGAAACGGAAAATCGGTTTCCATGGAAAACGGAAACAGATATACTCCTGACTGGCTATAATATGGCCGATGCGGGATTAGGAATTACAGGTGCCTGGAGCGACCTGTCAGGGGAAAAAGATGTCAACAATCAACGATGTATCACGTCTGGCCGGGGTGTCCAAAGCCACGGTATCACGGGTGTTGAGCGGGTCGCGCGGCGTAAAGGAAGCCAGTCGCCTGGCCGTACTGAAAGCAGTCGATGAGTTAAACTATCGGCCAAATGTCATTGCCCAGTCGCTGCTGAGCCAGTCCACTGGCTGTATCGGTGTGATTTGCGCCCAGGATAACGTTAACCAGACCACCGGTTATCTGTATGCGCTGGAAAAACACCTCAGCCAGCACCAGAAGCACCTGCTGCTTCGCTTCGCCAACACCAAAGCAGAAGTCATGAACGCGCTGGACGAACTCTCCTGCGGGTTGTGCGATGACATTCTGATTATTGGCGCGCGCTTTCCACTGCAGATCGAGCAGGAGAACGTCATCCTGGTGGATTGCATGGAGTCGGATAACGTCAACAGCATCCAGTTTGACCATGCGTTTGCTGCAGAAACGGCCTGCACTTTTTTAGCCAGCCAGGGGCGACGTCAGATTGCCCTCATCCAGCCTCAGGGCAGCGGATTCGCTGACCAGGTACTGCTGGGTTACAAACATGCGCTGGAAAAAAACTTTCTGCCGTTTAATCGCAACCTGGTCTTTATGGAAGCCACCTCATCGTCAGTGGCCTTACAGGAACTGCTGCATAACGCCAGCACGCTGAATTTCAATGCACTGCTGGTGGCCGACGAGCAGGAAGCGCAGCGGGTGATCCCGCAGCTGCAGGCCTTCAATAAATCGGTGCCGGGCGACATCATGGTGTTCAGCCTTGCCGGTTCTCTGCATCTGCCGGGGATCCCGACCATTCCGGCGATTGAATACTCCATGGATGCGATGGCCGCGCGGATCGTCAGCTGGCTGAATGAAAAAACGCAGATGCTGGGTTCGTATGTACTGCGCGGGGATTTAATTATTCCGGACATGCGTCGATAAAAAATTAAGGGGGCGTGATGGCCCCTTAATGCGTAATCAGTAATCCTCCATGCAGTCCACCCGGCTGACGGCATCCCAGTATCCGTCCAGGTTGTTGCGCTTCATCGCCACCACCGCATTCTTGACCAGCATCTGATTTGCCTCGGAAGACATAATCATTTTTTCCCATTCCTGGTCGCTCTGCTTGCGCTGCGGCGCGCAGGCTTTCTTCACATCCTTCAACACCAGCTGCTTCATCTGCTCAAGTTTTACCGGGTCATCCACTTCCTGTGCATCCTCCGCATGGACGAAGGCGGCAAAAAGCAGACAGACGACGAGGCAAAACAGATGGGCTGACTTCATGATGACCTCCGGAAAAAACCACACACGTTCCTGTGAAATATATAGTTACATCCGCATTTGCGACCCAAGCCGAAAGTATTAATTTTGCCAATAGTTGCGCAGGGGTAGGAATAAGCGTAGCTGCAGTTTTTGGCGGACAGGCAAGCCTGAAAGACATTTTTGTGATGGCCGTGACAAGGCGAACAGCAAAGGGTGACGCGGCCCGCAAAGGCGTTTTTAAGCCGATTTAAGTGTGAGATAGTCCATGTACAGCGTAACGGGAGAATGATATGCAGCTGATAATAACCGACACCATTACCGAACAGGATCAGGAAGAGCTATTGCAAGGATTGCGCGCTTATAACGGGCAGTTTCTCGATTTTGCCACCGTGGGAGGCGACATCGCCGTGTATGCCCGCGACGACAGCGGCAAGATGCGCGGCGGGCTGATCGGCAGGCGCGTGGGGGAATGGCTGGACATCAAGTATCTGTGGGTCTGCAGCGAGACGCGCACCAGCGGATTGGGAACGCAGCTGATACAGATGGCCGAAGAGGAAGCAAAGCGCCAGGGATGTCGGCATTCGCTGGTGGATACTCTCAGCTTCCAGGCGCGACCATTTTATGAAAAGCAGGGCTATCAGCTGAAAATGACGCTGGACGATTTCCCGTATCAGGGCATGCAGCGGTACTACCTGTCGAAGGCGCTTTAGGCGCCAATCCCACTGCCAATGACCGCCAGCGCATGACGCACGATACTCTCCGGCGAGAGGGCGTTTAACCTCTCGTCATTACGCATCCGTGAAAAGGGCACCAGCACCAGGCTTAACAAGGTGGTAAACAGCAGCGCGGGCTCCAGATTGCGGTTTAGCTTTCCCTCCTGCTGCCAGCGGGCGAGGGTATCCAGCGTAGTCTGATATTTCTCATCGCCAAACCGGGCCTGCAGGTGCGATCGCAGTACCGGCATTTCCCCTATTACCTCCTGCATCCACAGCGGCGCGAACCAGTCGTGCTCGACGGCCAGGGCGGCGAGCTGTTTTACCATCAGGGTCAGGGCGGCCACCGGATCGTCAGGATGGGTGCTGAACGTCGCCCCGATCGCGCTGCGCAGCGGCAGAAAACGCTCTTCGATCATCGCATCCAGCAGCTGCTCCCGAGAGTTAAAATAGTAGTGCAGCATCGCTGGCGTCACGCCTGCCTCTTTGGCAATGGCGTTAAGCGAGGTGCGGGCAATCCCCTGACGCGCAAACAGATTCAGGGCGATATCCAGCAGCTGTTCCCGACTGGTGGCGGTGGGTTTGCTCCCGCGTGGTCGCCCAGGGCGACGCGCCGCTGGCTTGGGGTCGGAATTATCTTTATGTGCTGACATGTGCGGGGGATCCCTTGACCGAATTCATAACTTCATTGAATATTAATTATCTCATTAATTAATTTCAAGCGGTGTTTTATGACGTCTGATTCCTCGACTCAAACCAAAAACGCGCCCTCTGTGCGGCTTTTGTTCAGCGCGCTACTGCTGGTGATGCTGCTCTCGGCCCTCGATCAGACCATCGTCTCCACGGCGCTGCCCACTATCGTGGGGGAGCTGGGCGGTCTGGATAAGCTCTCCTGGGTGGTCACGGCCTATATTTTGAGTTCCACGATTGTGGTGCCGTTGTACGGCAAATTTGGCGATCTTTTTGGCCGCAAAATCGTCCTGCAAATCGCGATTGTCCTGTTTTTGCTGGGCTCCGCCCTGTGCGGGCTGGCGCAAAACATGACCCAGCTGGTGCTGATGCGCGCCCTGCAGGGGCTGGGCGGCGGCGGGCTGATGGTGATCAGCATGGCGGCAGTGGCCGACGTGATCCCGCCTGCGGATCGCGGCCGCTATCAGGGCCTGTTCGGCGGGGTCTTTGGTCTGGCGACGGTGATTGGCCCGCTGATCGGCGGCTTTATCGTGCAGCACGCCTCCTGGCGCTGGATTTTTTACATCAACCTGCCGCTGGGGCTGTTTGCCCTGCTGGTGATCGGGGCGGTATTCCGCGGCAGTGCGAAGCGCAACACGCATGAAATCGACTATTTAGGGGCGATTTATCTCAGCATGGCGCTGCTTTGCATCATCCTGTTTACCAGCGAAGGTGGCACGGTTCGTGAGTGGAGCGACCCGCAGCTGTGGTGCATTTTGGCCTTTGGCCTGACGGGCATTGCCGGATTTATCTATGAGGAGCGTCTGGCGTGGGAGCCGATTATTCCGCTGTCGCTGTTCCGGGATCGCAGCTTCCTGCTTTGCAGCCTGATTGGCTTCATTATCGGCATGTCGCTGTTTGGCTCGGTGACCTTCCTGCCGCTCTATCTGCAGATTGTCAAAGAGGCCACCCCGACCGAGGCCGGTTTACAGCTGATCCCGCTGATGGGCGGCTTGTTGCTGACCTCGATAATCAGCGGCCGCATTATCAGCCGCACCGGGAAATACCGCCTGTTCCCGATCCTCGGCACCTTGCTGGGTGTGATCGGCATGACGTTGCTGACGCGGATCACCGTTGATTCGCCAATCTGGCAGCTGTATCTGTTTACCGCCGTGCTGGGGATGGGGCTGGGTATGGTCATGCAGGTGCTGGTGCTGGCGGTACAGAACAGCGTCTCATCCAGCCAGTACGGGGTGGCAACCTCGGGCGTGACCCTGTTCCGCTCCATTGGTGGGGCAATTGGCGTGGCGCTGTTTGGCGCGGTATTCACCAACGTACTGCAGTCGGGCCTGATGGCACGAATACCCGAGGGCACGGAACTGCCGCGGGATTTGAATCCGACGGCGATACATCACCTGCCTGACGCCCTGCGGCTGGACTATCTCGATGCCTTTGGTTCCGCGATCCATGCGGTATTTATACTGGCCGCTGGCGTGATGGTGCTGGCGTTTGTGCTGTCGTGGTTTTTGCGCGAGACGCCGCTGCGCAAGGGGCAGGCGTAAAATTAGCCGTTCATCTATTTTTTGCGAGTCGCTTTCTGAATTTGAATGACCAGTCTTGTCTTCCCCAACGCTGCTGGCGCATGCTTTGAGCGGGTTAATAAACCAGCAGAGGTGGCAATGGAACGCAAAGCGAAGCTGTTCAAAAAAGGGCGAAATCAGGCGGTTATGCTGCCTGCTGAGTTCGCGTTTGATACAGAAAATGTCTACATCCGGCGGGATGAAGAGGGGAATGTGGTTTTAAGGGCAATGTCAGAGAAAGAACGGCACAGGGAGAATTTTTTGCGTTTACTGAAGCAGACGCATGTACCTGATTCATTCCTCAGCAAAGAGGAGCGCAATCAGAGCTATACAACAAGAGATCCTCTTGAAGGGTTATAAAAAATGCTGCATATGCTGGACACTAACATAGTAAGCCATCTCGTGAGGCAACATCCCAGAGTGGTAAATCACTATTCTCGAATCGCGCCAGAAGAGATGTGCATTTCAAGCATAACAGAGGCTGAACTGCTTTATGGCGTTGCTAAAAAACAGAGCCATACATTGCATGAAACCATATCGGAACTTCTTAAAACCATCACCATTTGTGACTGGAACAGTGATGCCGCAGCCATTTACGGCAAACTCCGCGCTGAAATGGAAAAGCGAGGGAAAGTCATGGGCGATCTCGATCAGTTGATCGCAGCCCATGCCATCAGTCGGGGCACGACCATTGTGACTAACGATCGTGCATTCGGAATGGTTCAGGAACTGACGGTTGAGGACTGGACTTCCGCAGCCTGACCCCGACGCCCGGTGGCGCTACGCTTACCGGGCCAACAACTTCAGTCGGGTTTGACGCCCTGCGGCTGGATTATCTCGATGCGTTTGGCTCGACTATCCACGCCGTATTTATGCTGGCGGCTGCCATTATGATACTGGCGTTAGGGCTGTCGTGGTTTTAACGGGAAGCGACGCTGTTTAGTAATAAAAGTAAGAGGAGGCGAAGGATTCGTTAAATATCTAGCGTGTTGAGATGATAGAGGCAGAGACTTTAAGGACACGACATACAATGATTGAAAAGCGAACACTGGGTAGGAGCGATCTTTTTCAAGCTATCAGAGAGATCGCTTTACCACCTAACTTATGATTCACCTCTGGCTTCGATCCGTACTTCACCTATGTCGAATATGATTTCCGCTGGGGATATTTTCATGGTTTTGTCATCTGCGATAGCTCTTGCCTTTCTTACTGCTATGTCACCGCCAATAATTGGAATGCCTTCACACCATGTCAATCTAAGCTGGCCTCTTTTAGGATTATTTGACGGGGTTGTGATGCTATAGCCCTGTTCACCGTTTGAAACGACTTTTAATCGCCATGTTGATCCATCGTCGGTGAACCCGATATCGATACGGTCACCTTTTTTGAATCTTGCCAGGGACATGATATTTTCAGGAATTCTTATTGTCATAAACCTAACTAACTGATTGTTATTACTACGACAAATCTGGGTGATGCTTAGGTTGTTTGTGACAGGAAGTCGACCAGCTTTACCTCCCCTGTTTTTAATTACTTCACTTACCGATATAAAATCAGTCGGTTTAGGGTCTTTCATATCATTGTCCTTTAGCCAGTTTAACTGTTTCATAGATGAATACCTAACAAGAGTCTCGTGGCAAAAGGTTAGTGCTATAAGATTTTAAATTATTGAGTTATATCAAATGGGTTTCTGTGCGTTGATGTTTTTATTTGTGCACTGCAATGATTAATAACCTACTCCAATATGTATATTGGGCGATATTAATGTTTTTTATTGCTCATTATGCCAAGGATTTCGCGTCTTCTGATGTTCATTGGTCATGGTTGTGGTTTTGACTTTGCACATATCGTTTATAACTAATCATTATTACTGATTCCTTTTCGTTTTTTCGCCTGCCGCTGGGTTGTCGATATAGTCGATACAACATTAATCAAAAGGAACTGTCTGGTGAAACTTCGATTGGGTGCTGTTCTTCTCGCGGGTCTGATACTGGCGGGGTGTGACCAAAGCGGCGGCGATGTTAAACACATTAAAGTTGGCGTGATTAACGGTGCCGAGCAGGACGTGGCAGAAGTGGCCAAAAAAGTGGCGAAGGAGAAGTTTGGCCTCGACGTGGAGCTGGTAGGGTTCAGCGGCTCGCTGCTGCCAAACGATGCGACAAGCCACGGCGAACTGGATGCCAACGTCTTCCAGCACCGCCCGTTCCTGGCCGAAGATAACAAGGCCCACGGCTACAAGCTGGTGGCCGTCGGCAATACCTTTGTGTTCCCGATGGCGGGTTATTCCCGCAAGATCAAATCGGTGACCGAGCTGCAAGACGGTGCGACCATTGCCATCCCGAATGACCCCACCAACCTGGGCCGCGCGCTGCTGCTGCTGCAAAACGAAAAGCTGATCACCCTGAAGCCGGATACCGGCCTGCTGCCGACCGCGCTGGATATCACCGCGAACCCGCGTAACCTGAAAATTATGGAGCTGGAAGGGGCGCAACTGCCGCGTGTGCTGGACGATCCAAAAGTGGATGTGGCGATTATCAGCACCACCTATCTCCAGCAAACCGGGCTTTCACCGGTGCATGACAGCGTGTTTATCGAAGACAAAAACTCGCCGTATGTGAATATCATCGTCACGCGCGACGAGAACAAAGAGGCGCAGAGCGTGAAGGAGTTTATCCAGTCGTATCAGTCACCAGAAGTGGCGAAGGCGGCGGAGACCATCTTTAACGGCGGGGCGGTGCCGGGCTGGTAACAGAGTGCGTGTGGGGCGCTAGCGATCCTCCCGGCGATGCCAGAGGTCGACAATATAAATCGCAGTGCCCCGTATTTCATAATGCACTTCATATTCATCGAAGATCATTTTCCTGACTTGCCGCGGTTTATAGCGGGCCTGGGAAACGCCCATTGCAGGGCAATTCCCGAGACTTGTCGTACCTTCGATAAGCCTGTCGAGTACGTCGTTAGCATGCTGTCGGCTGTACTGCATGGCAAATTGAAAAATCCGTTCAAGATCGTCCTGAGCTTTCCGTGTCCAGAATATTTCCATGAATTACTCTTTTTTCAGGCGTGCCGCAAAATCCACTATCTCTGAATGACTCACTACCCGTCCGGCATCGACGTCCGCAAGCCCTGACAGGATATCGTTGTGTCGACGTTCCCGCTCTGCCAGCATGAACGTTAGCGCTTCTTTGATTATCCAGCTTTTTGAACGGTCCAGCTCCTGGGCCAATTTTTCGATAGCCAGCGCCAGTTCTACAGGAATTTGTGCGCTGATGGTTTGTTTAGCATGCGATCGCATTGCTGGCCTCGCTTAATAACAGTTAATAACTTTTATTAATCTAGCATAGCTGTGCCGGAAATTGCACCGGGCATCACCCTCAGCAACGTTGGCCCAATCCCATCGCTTAATGCCCTTTAGCCCACATCCCGATACCTCCTCTCCGGCTATCCTTTCAACACTAAATACTGGAGAACAGCCATGAACATCACCCATATTCGTAACGCGACGCAGCTCATTACCTACGCCGGTAAGCGCTTCCTGATTGACCCGATGCTGGCACCGAAAGACGCATACCCGGGCTTTCCCGGTACCGCGAGGGCTGAAATACGTAATCCGACGGTGGAGTTGCCTTGTGATATCGGGATCCTGCTGGACGCCGATGCGGTGATCGTGACCCACACTCATGACGACCACTGGGACCCGTGCGCCATCGAGCAGATCGCCAAAGACAAACCGATCTTCGTGCAGCATGAAAAAGACGCCCAACTGCTGCGGAGCCAGGGGTTTCACAACCTTACCCTACTGAGTGACGACAGCCGGTTTGGCGATATCCAGCTCATCAAAACCCACGGCGGCCAGCACGGTACAGACCGCGCTTACGCCGTGCCGGAGCTGGCAGAACGCCTCGGCGAGGCCTGCGGCGTGATGTTTCGCCATCCGGACGAGAGAACGCTGCTGATTGCCGGTGACACTATTTTGCGCCCGGAAGTTGCCGCCGAGCTGGAGCAGCATCAGCCGGATGTGGTGGTATTGAATGCTGGCTACGCGCACGTCATCGGCTTTGGGCCGATTATTATGGGTGCGGAGGACGTGTTGAACGTGCACTACCTGCTGCCTCAGGCGAAAATCGTTGCCGTTCATATGGAAGCGATTAACCACTGCCTGCTAACGCGCGGTGCGCTGCGTGAATATGTTGATGCGAACCAGATTGGCGATGCAGTCATCATTCCGCAGGATGGAGAAAGCGTTATAGTCTGAGCAACATCTGGACACAGGAGAACCGTGTGAAGCTAACAACTGTGGCGATTGTCGCCGTCGACGGGTTCAGCCCTTTCCACTACTCCGTGCCCTGCATTTTGTTTGGCGACGGCGTCAGCGGTGAAAAGCGCTTTGATGTACGCATCTGCGCCGAAACGCCGGGGATACTGACCTCTCGAGATGGTTTTGCCCTCAATGCGACGGACGATTTTAGCGCCATCGGCAGGGCGGATATCGTGGTGGTGCCTTACTGGGCACACGTCCTTAATCGCCCACCGCAGGCGCTGCTCGACAGTCTGGTACAGGCCAGAAATCATGGCGCGGAGATTGTCGGACTGTGCCTCGGGGCGTTTGTGCTGGGCTACGCGGGTATTCTGGACGGTAAACGGGCGGCAACCCACTGGGAGTTTGAACGACAGTTCCAGTCGCTGTTCCCGGCGGTCGCGCTGGATATCAACGCCCTGTATGTCGATGATGAGCGCATTATTACCTCAGCAGGTACTGCGGCGGCGCTGGATTGCTGTCTGTATATTATTCGCCAGCGTTTTGGCAGTACGGTGGCGAACCAGATAGCCCGACGGATGATCGTCCCGCCGCATCGCGAGGGAGGTCAGGCGCAGTACATCGCCCAGCCGGTGCCCGGAAATACCCGCGATGCGCGAATTAACGGTCTGATCGACTATCTTCAGCAACACATTACCGAACCGCATACCCTCGATTCGCTGGCGGAGGTTGTTTCGATGAGCCGCCGCACGCTGACCCGCCATTTTATCAAGGCGACGGGTGTGAGCATCACCGACTGGCTCACTGCCGAACGCCTGCGCCGCAGCCAGCTATTGCTGGAAGCTGGCGCACTGTCGATCGACGCGGTGGCAGAGCAGGTGGGGTTTCTCTCTTCGGTGACCTACAGACAGCAGTTTAAAGCGCGCTTTGGCGTCAGCCCGGCAGAATGGCGGAAAACCTTCCGCACGCGAGGGTAGTCCGGTTAAGCCATTACCCCAGCCGCTCCATCCTCGTCTCTCCCTGCACCATCGACAGCTGATACAGTGAAAACGAACGGTGTTTTTCAATCAGCGTTGCCAGCTCTGGCGAGTGGCTGGTGAGCCAAATCTGCGTGTAGTGGCTGGCTTCGGCGATTAGGCTCGCCAGCGCAGGCAGCATCTGCGGATGCAGGCTGTTTTCCGGTTCGTTGAGCGCGATAAACGCTGGCGGGCGCGGGCTGAGCAGCGCCACCGCCAGACAGAGAAAACGCAGCGTGCCATCGGAGAATTCTGCGGGCTCCAGCGGTCTGCTTAACCCCTCGCGCTGCATCATCATGCGAAAGCGACCATCCGGGTTGTCGCTGTAAAATACACAGCCGGGGAAAGCCTGATCGAGGATGCGCATCAGCAACAGCTCGTCGCCGATTTCGACAATGGTCTGAAACGCCGCCGCCAGATTCGCTCCGTCGCTGGCCAGCACCGGCGAGCGAAAGCCGGGCTGCGGCGCACGGATCGCCGAGCCAGACGAAACGGAAAACTCATGATAAAACCGCCAGTTACGCAGGGACTCGCGCATCTGCGACACTTCCGGGTAGAGATGCGGTTCTCCCAGTTGCCCGAACACCGATTCGTTCTCGTACAGGGTGCCGCTGTGGGTCACTTTTTCATGATGCACATTGTTCAGAAAAACGGCCTGATTTTTACGCTTCATCAGCTGTGATGAGGGCCGACGATGCTGGCCGCTCAGCCAAAGCGATTCTTCTTTGATAACCGGATCGCGCTGAAACTGAGAGGGATAAGGCAGCTTCTCGACAAAGCCGACCTGCAGTTCATATTCCCAGGTCTCTGTTTCTACCGCCAGACTCATGCGCCGCAGCTGGTCGCTGCGCGTTTTGCCCGCCCAGAATGCCTTCAGGATCCCGCCTTCATTCGCCAGCGCCTGGGAAAACTGCCCCTGCGCGGCGCTGTGCATCAGATGGATGGCCTTATAGATATTCGATTTTCCGGTACCGTTTGGGCCAATGATGATGTTGAGCTGGGCCAGATCCAGAGACAGGTCGCGGATGGAGCGGTAGTTTTGAATGTGCAGCGTTTTAATCATCGGCGTGTCCAGGGTTACGGTTTAAGCCTGTACAGAATTACAGTGTTTTAAGCAAAGTGCAAAAAAAAGACGACAGTGAGGGTGTCGTCTAAAAGGGGTACTGGTTGGGGCCTCTTTAGGTCAATGGGGCCTTCGCATTTTTACGGTCAGGCTACCGCCAGCCGCAATCCCAGCGCGTCGGGATAGGGGGTGAAGTAGTTTTGCGTCTGCAGGTATTTATCCGGGTACTCCGCCAGATAGTGTTTCAGCAGCGTGATGGGGGCGAGGAGCGGCAGCAGCCCGTTGCGGTAGCTGAGGATCACCTCGCTTAACTCCGTGCGGCGACGGGTGTTGAGCTGCGCGCGGAAATAGCCCTGGATGTGCATCAGCACGTTGGTGTGGTTCTTGCGCGAGGCGGGCTGTTTGAGGATCGCCATCAGCTTTGCCCGGTAGGCGACAAAAAATTCCTCAAGGCTGTCCCACTCGTGCATGCGGGCGACAAACGGGCCGATCTCACGATAGCCTGGCTGATCGTGGGCCAGCAGCTGCAGCTTGTAGCGGCTGTGATAGTCCAGCAGCGCGCGGCGGGTTAAGCCATTTGCCCGCAGAGTGTTGAGCTCATAGAGAGCAAAAATGCGCTCGATAAAGCTCTCGCGCAATGCCGGGTCGTGCAGGCGACCGTCTTCTTCTACCGGCAGCCAGGGGTACATCTCCAGCAGGGCGGCGGTGAACAAACCGACGCCCTCTTTTGCCCCGCGATCCCCGTTTTCATTGTACAGCCGCACCCGCTCCATCCCACAGCTGGGCGATTTGGCACAGACGATAAACCCGGCAAGATCGCCGATTTTAGGCAGGTAATCTGCCGTGAAATCCGCCATTTTTTGCGTGACGTCATCAAAAGGAGCATGGCAAAAACGCATGCTGATTTCGCCGGGGGCGATCTTCGTGAGGTGGAGCGCCGGGCGCGGGGTCGGCAGACCGATCGCCATTTCCGGACAAACCGGCCGGAAGGTGACCCACTGGGACAGTTCATCCATGACAAAGCCCATACGCTTATGCCCGCCGTCAAAGCGAACGGCGGACCCGGTCAAACATCCGCTAATACCCAGTACAGGTTTTGTTGTCATGATGTGCACCTCCAGAGGTCATACTTAAAACTTACACAACATGACTGTTTTGTCTAGGTATTGCCGAAGCTACTTTTTATTATTAATATTTATCAATGACTTTTAACTGCCCTTGTAGGTCGAGTAACCGTACTGGCTGAGCAGAAGAGGGATGTGCAGCTTTTCATTGGTGCGGGTGACGGTAAACAGCACCGGGATTTCCGGGAAGAACGATTCCAGCTTGTTCGCATGGAAGTAATTCGCCGTTTTGAAGGTCACTTTGTACACGCCGGGCTGCATATCCTGATCGGCAGGATAGAGCGATTTAATCCGGCCATCCTGGTCCGTTTTGCCGCTGGCAAGCGGGGTCCATTTATCCTGCTGCTGCTTTTCCAGCGTGACGGTGACGCCCGGTGGCGGCGTGCTGGTTTGCTGGTCAAGAATATGCACGCTCAGGGTGCCTGCGGGGGCGCTAAAGGCGGCAGGCGCAAAGGCCATCGAGGCGAGGACCAGCAGTGGGAGGGTTTTTTTCATGATGTTTTCCTGTGGAGTCGTAAGTGACAGGAAAACGTTAGCACTCCCGGCGCAGGAAAATATTCAACTTTCTGTGACAACTCCCGCAGGAGAAAATAATCAGAGGATAATCACCTCAAGGGAAAGCTGCTGCTGCCACTGTTCAACCTGCTTTTTGCGCGCGGCAGTGAGTTTACCGCGGGTGATCAACAGCCATTTCCGGTCCGGGAAAATCTCGGGTGCCAGTGTGGCAGGGGGAATGGGCAGGATATCGATACGGTGGCCCTGACCGGTGCGGGTTAAGGCTTCGAGCCAGATTTCGCACGGGTCGTTCAGGTGCCAGCCGCTGAGCAGGATGTTGTCGCCTGCCGCTTTTTTATCGCCCTCAAGGCAAAACGAGGTGTAGGCGATGATGATGCCATCGAGGATCTCGCGCAGGGTCATGGCGGCGGGTACGTTGGCCGAGACCTGGCTGCGCAGCGGGCGTAAGACGTTTGCGACCAGCTCTGGCCGCGGATACTCCCGGCCAGCATCGTAAATCAGCTGGCGCAGGGAATCGATTTTCCCCGCCTGCAGGCGTTGCAGCATGTTCTGTTGCAGCGTTTGCCAGTTGTTGGTGCGACCCGGTGCCGGGCGTCCCAGCAGCGGCTTCACCTGGCCGATAGGCACGCCTTTTTTCACCCAGTCGAGGATTTTCAGCGCCTGCTGAACGTCCTCTTCGCTGTACAGGCGATGGCCGCCCTCGGTGCGCTGCGGCTTGAGTAAACCGTAGCGACGCTGCCACGCCCGCAAGGTAGTGGCGGTGATCCCGCTGAGTCTGGCGAATTCGCCGATGGAGTAAGCCATGCCTGCACCCGAAGAGGAGGAATAATCTTAATATACTACGAATATTTCCCGGCAGGATGAAGCGCCACCGCGCTGCACTACACTTTAATTCCAACTGCGCAAATGAAAGGAATTCTGATGAAACTATGGCCTGTTGTGACCGGTGTCGCCATTGCGTTGACCCTGGTTGCCTGTAAATCACCTACGCCGCCCAAAGGCGTGCAGCCCATTACGGGCTTTGATGCCAGTCGCTATCTGGGCAAGTGGTACGAAGTTGCCCGTCTGGAAAACCGCTTTGAGCGTGGTCTGGAGCAGGTGACCGCCACCTACGGTAAGCGCAGCGACGGCGGGATCAGCGTGCTCAACCGGGGATACGATCCGGTTAAGCGCAAATGGAATGAGAGCGAGGGTAAAGCCTCGTTCACCGGCGCTCCGACCACCGCGGCGCTGAAGGTCTCGTTCTTCGGCCCGTTCTACGGCGGGTATAACGTGATCAAGCTGGACGAGGACTATAAATACGCGCTGGTCAGCGGCCCGAACCGCGACTATCTGTGGATCCTGTCGCGCACGCCAACCATCCCGGATGCGGTGAAACAAGATTACCTCAACACCGCGCGTAGCCTGGGCTTCAAGGTTGATGAGCTGGTCTGGGTGAAGCAGTAAAGATCGTGCTTTCTTCCTGGGGTGCTTTACGGGGGAGTGACTAGACTTCCCTGAGGGCACACGGGAGATGAACATATGCACTGGCAACCCTTTCGCGGCACTGCGCCGAGCACCATGACCATTCACAGCGCGTCATTTCCTGACGTCAGCGACAGTTGGCCAATGAAAGATGAAGTGACCCGCGAGCTAAATGCCGTCGATAAGGCCTTAAAAGCAGACCCGCAGCTGATGCCGCCGATCGTGAAAAAAAACGCCAGCGGCGAAGTGACCATCACCTGCCAGAACAGCTGGTCTGAACAGGCTTTTGCTACGCGTCCGGCGGTCGTGGCCTGGCGTACCCGGCTGGTGCCGACGGCGCTGGCGCTTTACGCCATCCAGAACCCGCTGGATGAACATCTCCCCGACGGCACCCGGATGGACAGCAACAGCCGCCAGTGGTTTATCCACGCCAATGACGCCATCGGCATCCGCTCCCGCGCGCGGGTGCTGGCGGTGCTGGCCGAAAACTACCTGCGGAATAATATCGATAACGCCTGGGTCAGCCTCGCCAGCGGGGCGGCGATCCCGGTGCTGGAAGCGCTGCGAAACGCCCATCTGGACGGGCAAAAAGTGCATCTGACGCTGGTGGATTACGATCCTGTCTCCCTGAAGTGGGCGAAGAAAATGGCCGCCGCCGAAGGGTTGAAGATCGGCGAGCAGGTGACGATACTGGAGCGCAATCTGATCCACGCCCTGATCCGCAGCGACGATCTGGTGCAGGAGCTGGGCGAAGGCAACGTCGAGCTGGTGGATGCACTGGGGATTTTCGAATATTTCAACGACACCGATGCGGTGACATTCCTGAAACACGTTCTGCGTTTGATAAAGCCCGGCGGAGCGATTGTGGTTTCCAACATGCTGACCAGCAGCCCGCAGATCGATTTTGCCCTACGCTGCATTGGCTGGACGCCAATCTTCCCGCGCACGCTGCAGCAGCTGCAGGATATCCATCTCGCGGCGGGTATCCCGGTAGAAAACGTGACGGTGATCGTGCCGAAAGATGGGGTCTATGCGGTGATGGAAATTCGGGTGGGATGAGGCAGCCCACGGTGCCTTAGTTCACCCGCACAGCCTGCCCTTCACAGCACGCTTTTACCGCTTCATAAAGCAGCCTGACCCCCGCAGAGAGCTGTTTACGGTGCGGACAGATCATATTCAGCGGCACTTTCTCGCCCTCATACTCCGTCATTAATACCTGCAGCCGACCGGCGCGGACATCTTCTGCGACATCCAGCCAGGATTTGTACGCCACGCCCGCGCCGGAGACCGCCAGGCGGCGGATCACCTCGGCATCATCGCTCATCATCGTGCCGCTGACGTTCACGTTTAAGACCTCATCGTGACGGAAAAATGTCCAGCGATCGTGGACGCGCCCGCGCAGGACAAACGTCAGGGCGTTGAGATGGCTCAACTGTTCAGGGTGCTGGACATCACCGTGACGGGCGACCCATCCGGGAGAGGCAACCAGCACGCGCCGGTTGGCAGGTGCGATGGGAAGGGAGATGTACGACGCATCCTCTGGCGTGCCGTAGCGAAAGGCGATATCGACCGGGTCTTTAAAGACATCGGCTACCTGATCGGAGAAAAATAGCCGCAGGCGTAACGCCGGATAGCGCTCTCCAAAGGACTGAAAGACGGGCAGCAGTAAGTTGCGACCTAAATCCGACGGAACGGCGATTTGCAGCGTGCCCGAGATCTCTTCATCCGGGGTCTGGATTTTTTGCATCCCGGCGTGCATCGCATCGAGCATCTGTCGCGCGTAGGGCAGCCAGGCCTCGCCCTCGGGCGTCAAGCGCAGGCTGCGCGTCGAGCGGGCAAAAAGCCGGATTGCCAGGCTCGACTCCAGCCGTTTGATCGCCGCACTGACCTGCGCGGGCTGCACGCCCGCCTCTCTTGCCGCATCGCTAAAGCTGCTCAGGGCAGATACCCGAACAAACAGCACCAGATCCTCAAGCCGAAACATTTTAATCTCCCGAGTATAAGTCTTATCGCCGCGAGGCTATTTTTCCTGCGACGGCCGCCGTTTACCATCAAATTATTGCGCTACCTACAACGAATTAACGCCGGAGAGAATATGAAAGCCATTGCCATTACCCGTTCAGCCCCGCAAAACATCGATTTCCTGCAGGATATTGAATTACCGCAGCCCGTGGCCACAGGTCACGATCTGCTGATCGACGTGAAAGCCATTTCCGTTAACCCGGTGGACACCAAAGTCCGGGCCGGTTTTCAGGGTGAGACGCCGCGCATTCTGGGCTGGGACGCGGTAGGTGTTGTCGCGGCGGTGGGCGAGGCAGTAACGCTGTTCGCGCCAGGGGATGAAGTCTGGTACGCCGGGGCATTAGGCCGCCCGGGCAGCAACAGCGAGTTCCAGCTGGTGGATGAGCGCATTGTGGCGCTGAAACCCAAAACGCTGGATAACGCCTCTGCGGCGGCGATGCCGTTAACGGCGATCACCGCATGGGAAATGCTGTTCGACCGTCTGGGCGTTCAGGAGCAGGGTAACGAAGGCGACACGCTGCTGATCGTCGGTGCTGCGGGCGGTGTCGGTTCGATTCTGGTGCAGCTGGCGCGTAAGCTGACAAAAATGACCGTGGTGGGCACGGCGTCGCGTCCTGAAAGCCAGCAGTGGGTCCGGGAAGCGGGTGCGCATCATGTCATCGACCACAGCAAGCCGCTGTCGGAAGAACTGGCCGCCATTGGCATCAACGAGGTGACCCACGTCGCCAGCCTCAACAGCACTGACAGCCATTACGCCGAGATCATCAAGGCGCTGGCACCGCAGGGTAAACTGGCGCTGATTGACGATCCGCAGACGCTGGATGCCCGCCCGCTGAAGGCGAAAAGCATCTCGCTGCACTGGGAATTTATGTTCACTCGCTCGATGTTTGAAACCCGGGACATGATCGCCCAGCACCAGCTACTGACGCGTGTGGCCGGGCTGATTGATGACAAGATCATCACCACCACGCTGGGTGAGCATTACGGCGCGATCACCGCGGCTAACCTGCAGAAAGCCCACACCCAGCTCGAAACCGGGCGTGCGGTCGGCAAGATTGTGCTGGAAGGATTCTGAAATGGACGTCACTGAAATCATCTCCATTATTGCGGTGCTGAAAGCCAAACCCGGGAAGACGCACGCGCTGAAAACAGCCCTGCAGGCGCTGTTGCTCCCGACCCGTCAGGAGCCCGGCAACGTGGAGTATCAGCTATTTCAGCTGCGAGACACGCCGGACTGTTTTTATGTCCGGGAGTCGTGGCGCGGCCAGCAGGGGCTGGAGGCACACATTGCGCTGCCGCATTTCCAGGACTTTATCCTGCAAATGGATGACCTGTTGGCGGAGCCGCTGCGTCTGGATTACCTGACGCCTGTTGAGGCTTGATGGCGTGAAGTCGTAATGAATCAAGAATGGCAGGGAGACCTGCCATTTTCACACAGCGTTATCCCTCGTCTTTTTCTTCGCGGCTTTTCTCATCACCACCTTCCAGTGTACTGCATTACCTTCCGATACTTGACCCGCCAAATTTTTGACTTAAGTTTCCAGTGCTTATGCCGTTAATGCTTACTAATTCTATGGTTTAAAATCGAATGCAAAGCAGGTTTTTTTGTCTGCTTGTGATGGTGAATGCATTCTGCACTGAGGGATCCAGGACACGATGAAAGAAAGCGCTGCTAGCAAGCATTCCCTTCTTATCGAAAGACTCTGTGAAACGTTTGGCGCCCTCTATCAGGGAAACGTTATCGACAAAAACTGGCTTTGCGAACGGTTCGACATTACCGAGCGCACGGCTTATCGCGATTTAGCCCGGCTTTCCCATTTGCTGGAAGAGGTATCTACAGGACGGTACAAGCTCAGCCAGCATCTGATGCCTAATTTGCATGTCGGACACCTTGCCGAGTTTGCCAGCTTTACCGGCGTGTCCCATCTGTTTCCGTATAGCGATGGGAAATCGTTACGTAAGCGAATGAAAAGCGCCGATAACCTGACGATTCGCGGTGCCAGCAGTCGGGAAAACCGTCTTCTCAGCGATCTGATGGATAATCTCGATCGCGCCATTAGCGCGCTGAAGACCGTCACTTTCTCCTATCGCGGTAAATCGCGCGTTGTGCAGCCGTATCGTCTGATAAACCATTATGGCCTGTGGTATCTGGCCGGAGTTGAGGCGGGGCGATTGAAGGCATTTGAGCTGGCGCGCATCACGAGTTTTAACCTGTCCGGGAGTCACTTCGCTGCGGATGACACCGTTCTTGAAGAGCTGGACACCACGACGGGGATCCACTTTGGCGCACATATCGACGCCACTCTTTGGGTATCGGCCCATGCTGCACAATATGTCACTCGCCGGGCGCTTTTCCCCGGCCAGCGCATTGTGCAAACGCACCCGGATGGCAGCCTGACGCTCGCCACCACCCATAACGATAAAAACACGCTCTTCCGCTGGCTACGCTACTGGCTCCCCGATATTCGCATTCTCGAACCCGCTGCGCTGAAAGTGGATTTTGCCAGCGATTTTGCTTCGCGCACGGCGAAGGCTAATGAGAGGGATCTTGAGAAGATTTTATGTGAGGGTTGATTCGAACCTTCAGCCCCCTTATTCCTTAAGAATAAGGGGGAGTCTGACAACGCTAAACCCGAAACCGATCTTTTCCCGCACGCTGACTTTGACGTAGCTGTCAGAAGCGATGTCTGTTGTTTTCATTTTGTAGGGTACGCATTCTGATGGGCGGTTTGCCAGCCTTTGTTTGTGGCGTTCCGATTTTTTGCGCGGGGTGGGGTTTGAGGTGGAGTTGTGAGGGGAGTCATAGGGGGAAACTGCCAGACGCGTTTCCCCGTCAATTGCTGATTCTTTGATCAGGACGTTGCAAAGCTATTCCACTCGTCTTTATACATAATATTCCCCTCACAGTATTTCCAGGTTATTTTCTCGTATCTTAACTGGATATCTTCAAGGTGGGTGTTGGTGATCCCTGCCGGGTGAAGTAAGGGTGAAATTGAAGAGATTCTGACGTTCTCCATAATAATGTTGAAGTATTCGCGCTCCACACCTTGATCCAGAGTCTTATACATTTTTAACGTTGCTGATGTAAACGTCCTCCCTTCACACATTGCGCGATATAAAATGGGCGTTGCGCTATCAAATTCTTTATGAATATTGAGAGGTCGATGCACCCGGGTGCCCGTCAATCGGCCCGTATTGGGGCTTTCGGGTACCCAAACGGTATGGTTTACGTTACGAATTTCGAAAGAACCGAGGCGAGTGGGTAGTAACGATGGGCCGATAATAGGCGAGCCATTTTCATCTGTAAGCCATAAGTGAGCGGGATTAGACATGAGTATATCCTTTTAGAATTTGATTAATTACTTTTTCTTTACACAGAAAATAGCGATACCAACAGCGATAATGAATAGACCAATGGCTTTAATGGCGATTTTTTCAGGTAAATATGATACGGCAAGTAGTGAAAAGACAATAACAATAAGCAGTGGGATGCCTCCGCGCAGAAGAAAGAATAATTGCTCTTTTAACCACTTTTTCAGAAACTGCATCATCCTTTTATCATCCTGGAGATGGCATATACGATGTCGTTGTCTGAAGCTGAAGCAGCATTGAAAATTAATGACTTATGAATAATAGGTTCGATAATGAAAAACATCATTTCGAGTTCATTGTGATAGAGGGCGTTGTAGTAATAAGGATGGGATGATTTAAGAAGGTTGGCACTTTTTGAAGCTTCTTCAACCAAACCGTATGCCTTCAGGAGAAACACTGAGTAAGTTGATAAAGTTCCTGTTTTCGCTTTTATCCATGCATGAGTATGAGCACCAGTACAGATGGCCTCTGTTATTGAATAAACTAAAGCCTGGCTTGTCAGCATCGACGTAGAAAGGGTGATGCCCAATCTCAATAAAAGAGTTTGTATGTGCTGAATACGAGCAGTCGATTTGTTTTGTAAAAGACAATCAACGTAAACTGATACCATCTGGAAGATAATATTCCTGTCCTTAACCAATCGGATAATTGCTTTTATAAATCGGATATCTTCATGCTGTAATCTCGAGCATACATCCTGATAATTATCTGTAAAGCATGAAGTATAGTAACTCAGTCGAGTTGCACCATCCCCAATCATTTTTGCTTGTTTAATCACATCATCCTTTACGCCTGATAGAGCTTCCTCTAATTTAATAGACAGTAATTTCTCCGCTTCCATTTTTCTTATCAATGAATCGCTATAATACATATCACCTCCTGTGACCTCGCTAAAGCACGCATGCTAATTTCTATATAATTAAAAAATATTATTGTGACTTAATTCACGGTTGTTGAATCTTCAGGGTTTTTACTTTATATTTTTGAATGCAATGATTTATGTGATGAATAAATCATTGAAAAATAATAATTTCGAGAATTTAATGTATATCTGATCCTTGTCTAATTTTAGATAAGGGGTGTCGAAAAGGTTTTTTCATTCATCAATTAGAGGTTATATGTTTATAATCTAGCCATTATCTTAAAATACCAGGCACCTTAATCCTTTTTTATTCCTCAGGCATAGGCATTACTGACTCAATTTTATGGATGATAAACTAATGAAGAAAACGCTCATGCAATGGATTAAGAAGCAGATTTCTTTCACCTTTTGGGCCTATATCCCCTTTTTGGTAATGATGATCTTTGCTGTTCTAGTTGCTCATTATCTGCCGCGTGATTTGGGCTTAAAATCAATAGCAGCGTTTATAGTGTTAACTATGGCTTTTGTGTTTTTTCGGAAGTAACGATATTTGTTCCCATGGTCATCGACAGATAGGGCATGACGTCAAGTATATGGGCCATGAAACAGCTCAGATTCCCCAGCAGGCTGAGGTAGCAGCCAGAACTGGAATTTTAAGCAATCCCTATTTAACTGCTCGTTGCCGAGACTGGAGTGAGGAGTTGTTCGGTAATACCGAACAACTGAATGTCTGCCGAACCTGTAAGTAAGGCTTACAGGTTGCGGAGTAGCAATCGAAGTCAATCTGGTTACGCGAGGGCAAGCGCCCCTTCAATACCTTTTAGCTTCTGCTGCGCCTGCTTTAATTGGTCCAGCAATGTCTTCTCGTGCGGGTTGTGTGCCATCACCACGATGCAACCATCCATAACTTTAACCGTAACTTTATCCCCGGTATCAAACCCCGCGGTACGTAGCCATTTACCGGATAGGATTAGGTTCGGCGTACTACGATCTAAACCGTGCGGGCGATATCCCACAATTAATGTACGCTCTGTTCCGGTTGCGGTGGTGTCTGGGGTAGAATGCGAATCAGCCATAATCAACTCCTTGATAGTTGGTGAGGTTAGACGCCCTTTAGTGCTCGAACACTGCCGGGCGTTGCTTTAAATCTGAATCCATTTGGTAGGTACCATGTGGTGATAAAATAACCGAAATGGTACCTACCATGCAAGAGAAAAAGAAACCAAATTTTGACCGTACTAAAAGCACAATGAAGAACATCCGGTTTGAGGATGAGCTTTTGGAACAGATTGAGAAAGCTGCGGGGAAAGGGAATTTTAGTCAGTGGGTTAAGGAAGCATGTCGATCGAAACTGGAAAATAAATATAAAAAATAGATACTCTTATCTCCTATTAAAATACTTCGATCAAATGCTGTTTAAATAAACAGCATTGTTATTGAATTATATCCATTGTAAATTGATTTATTCACTTTAATTAAAGTTAGTTGTTGTTCTTCTTACACATAGATGTGGTCATCATATTTACCATTTTTATTTCGTTAAGGACAAACCTACATGAGCATGGTAGCAGGCGCAGCACCTAGAAGTGGGGATGATAAAGAATGGGGGTGTCACTATAGTGAGATCATACATTCTGAGGTGGATGTTAAATCTTGTATCATTCATGTGAACTCATTGGAAAAAATTGCACTAGCCCTAACTGACTCAGTCCTGAATGAATCATGGATGCTTAAGCTTGATAAACGGACGCAAAGAAGTTATAGATACACCGTTAAAGAGACTGCTACAGCGTTAGTTGAAATATTTAATAAAATTAAACTTGATTCCTCCGGGGACTCGACCTTAGGAGAGGAGTTTGGAGAGATAATGGTCTCGATGGGGGCATCTAGGGCATTATCTAAAATTTTTGAACATGAATCAATACCAATTGCTGAGTTATGGAAACCGCAAAAAAAACAAAATGAAGGTTTTGATTTTCATACGGTATGCCCTCAAGAGTTGATTAATTTTGGGGAGGCGAAATATTCTGGCAGTAGTAATCCTCATGGTGATGCAATAAATCAGATTATTGATTTCCTGAATGTGGAAAAACATTTGCGAGATGCTAATCATTTGACAAATCTAGTGCATGAAAATGCCTCATGTAATCTAGATGATGATAAGTTTGGTGTTATTGCCGCATTTTCAATAAATTCAGAAAATTATGATTTGATCATGAGGAATGCACTAACAAGTATCACGCAAAAGAAGTTAATAGATAAATGCTCATTTATTTATCTTGTAGGAGTTATAATTCAATGAGCAGAATACTCAATGTTAAAAATGATAAGGCAGTAATCAAAAGTCTTGAGCTTATTATTAAAGAATTACATTCTAAAGGTCCAGTTGATGCTGGTATGATTGAAGATATCACATATTATAAGATTTTCCATCCTGAAGAATTTTCTCATTATGAGGAAAAAATTGTAATAGAGCTTGGTTTATTTTACAAAAACAAATCACCAACGGATTTACTTTCTTATATTCTCTCAGGCATAGGGAGAAAGAATCACGAACTGTATGGTGAGTATTTAACACCTGTACAAGCAAGTATTCGATCAGCGATTGAACAAGAAAAGTATGTTTCAATATCAGCACCAACTAGTGCAGGTAAATCTTACTCTATACGGGATTATATAAGTAAAGTAGATGGTGACGTTGTTATCATTGTCCCTTCACGAGCATTGATTGCCGAATATATAAAAAGTTTAAGAGAAAAATTTAGCGCATCTAAAAATGTTATGATTTCATCTTTTGCAGATATTATTTTTACTAAAAGAAAGAATTTAAAAAGAGTCTTTGTACTAACTCCAGAACGAGCAAGAGATATTTTTCCTCTAAAAGGAAATTTAAATATTTCTTTATTTTTCTTCGATGAAGCTCAGGTCTCTGAAGAGAAAGAGCGAGGAGTAACATTTGATGCTATGGTTAGGCGAGTAACGTCAAATTTCGAAAATGCAAAGTTAGTTTTTGCGCA
>Ga0308165_1000854_pt1 | contig 47593 bp, 40 predicted proteins | sample PhyWR2_FD_201032 | JGI IMG/M metagenome (GOLD analysis project Ga0308165, IMG submission 201032) | Phyllosphere microbial communities from UC Gill Tract Community Farm, Albany, California, United States - DLSLW.R2 | ecosystem: Host-associated > Plants > Phyllosphere > Unclassified | place: USA... | reverse complement strand
ATCCAGTTGGAACGAACCATCGGCTTTGGCGTTAACCGCTACCCTTTCGATAAATTTAGCAGGAACGGTTTCGAGGTAAACCGGTCTGAAAATGCCACCGAAAACCCAAAAATCACTTTTCCTTTCGGCGTTATTAATGGAAGCATTATCCGACATTTTATTTACCGTAACCTCCAGCAAGTTTTTGCCATCAGATTTTAACAGCGTGGTAATGTCATATTTAAAACGGTAAAAACCACCCTGATGCACATCTCCCGCAAGTTTTCCATTCACCGTAACCTTAGTATCGGTCATAACGCCTTCAAAAACAAGAAATACCTTTTTCCCGCTTACCTTGCCTGTTGGAAATTCGTAACGGTAAATCCCCTGCTCTTTGGCCTTATCTTTATCATGCCCGTAATTGTAACTTCCAAAACCCTGTAATTCCCAATTGGATGGTACAGGAATTTTAGTCCACACCCCACTTTTGCGGCCTTCAGTACAGTAAAAATCCCATTGTTTGGTATGGTCTTTATCTGTTCCCGAAAGGTAAGTTTTGATGGTTTCTTGAGAAATAGCAGGATACGAAAACAACAATAAAAACAGGGGAGTAATCTTTTAATCATCATCTATCTGGAATTAGCGTTAGCAAACATTTTTAGCTTTAGCAGCTTTATTAAGCCGTTAAATTTTGCGTTTACAAGATAATGGAATTTGTGTTCAGGTTGAACTAGCTAACTATTTTAATACAATTGAAAGGCCTACGGCTTTCATCAGAAAATGACGGTTGGTTGTGACTGGATATTACGCAAAAAGCCTCCAACCGTAAGGTTAGAGGCTTTATTTTCCCAAAACGCAATAAATTTACTATTTAGCGCTATTCTTTTTTTCTGTTACTTCAGCTCTGATATCTTGAGCCAAAACTTTAAGGTCTTGCATTGCTTTACGTACACGTGTACCTGCAGCTGCGTTACCACCATCATAAAACTTGGTTACATCTGCTTCAACTGAAGAAATCAGATCTTGTACTTCTTTAAATTTGTCCATAATGTTTTTTTTCTAATAGGATGATAGACCATCCATAATTAAATATGTTCTTTCCGATCTACAATAAACGGACCGCAAAACTAATAATTTTATTAACAATGAGGCATCCACAACAATTAATCATTTTCTTTAATATACCTAAAAAGACTGTTCTACAAACAATAACACCTGATTTACTGTAGGTTAAACTAACCTTCCATCGCTCAAAAATCGAATAATTCTAAAAAAAAATGCCAGAAATTAATCATTAAATACTTTCACTAAGCACTACTTCTTCAGGCAGATGTGGCTTATCTGTAGGTTTTTTAGCAATAATCTGGCTAACTCGGTAAAGTAAAAATATACTTAATGCCGATATCGCAACAACTACATAACCTATAATATTATAATGCTCAAGCGGACTAATCTTAGTTTTCTGCACCACGATCATTCCTGCTACAGCAGCTGCTACACCGCCTGCAATTTGTTGTAATGAGGCATTGATACTCATAAAAGCACCACGATCGGCCATATCGGGCACTGCACTGGTTAGTGCACTCGAAGGCACCATCCGGCTAAGCATACCCATCATCATCAACACATTAAAAATAAGTACCAGATAAAAAGGTGTTGTAGACAAGTTGGTGTACAGTATGCAGATGATCATTAACCAAATAGTGGCTATGGTAAAGAGTTTAAATTTGCTCACTTTATCGCTTAATCTACCTATAAGTGGCATAATTACCAACGAACTTATACCTGAAGTCATAAAAAGCACGGGCAGTTCTGCATTTGTAAGTCCAAGGTTATTAACCGCAAAAGCGGTACCGAAAGGCATCATCATAAAACCTCCTATGGATAAAACTGCCGTAGCCGCAAAGCCGATGCGGTAATCGCGCTTGGCAACGGTATGCCATAAGTGTTTAAGTGCAGTTTTTTCATGTTGTAACAAAAGATGTTGGGTAACAGGTTTCAACTGGGTTACAATTACGATAGCGATAATAAATGCAAGTCCGGCCGTCATTAAAAATGGAGATTCCCAGCCCCAGGCATTTGCTATATAAATGCCAATAGGTATGCCCAATACCTGACTGGCACCAAAACCCAACTGTACAAAGCCCATCACCCTACCGCGTTGTTGCAGTGCAAAAAGATCGGCGATAATTGCCATAGAGATCGATCCGATTACACCACCGAATAAACCTGTTATAATACGCGCAGCCAATAGCAAAGGATAGGTGTTCGCCAGGCCACAGAGAACTGTACCTAAAATGAAGCCTGAATAAAAGAATACCAATAACTTTTTACGGTCGAATTTATCTGCGAAACCAGCAGTAAGCAAGCCTGAAATGCCCGCACTAAAAGCGTAAGCAGATACAGCTATACCAAAAGCTGCAGGTTTAAGATTGAGCGATTTCATAAGCATATCACCCAATGGCGACATGATCATAAAATCAAGTATCACGGTAAACTGGGTCATTGCCAGTATAAATATTACGATTTTTTGGTATCGTGTAAATGGAATAATATCCTGATTGCTTTTCATTTTAATATTAAATTAGCTTACAACATTGGAAGCCACATGTGGTAATGAGTTGAATAATATAGGTATGCGTTATTGTGGTTGATATAATGCGGAGTACACGGTCTTCGTCATCAAGGTCAACGTTCCATTCTGCGATACCCTCTTTGTTAAAAATCTCCTTTAACTGCGCAGTATTGGCCGTCTCCAGATTTGTTTTGAATAATAATATGTGATCAAAATTTTTCATTCTTAAATGAATAATTATTTAATAATAAGATTTAAAAAAAAGGCTTTAATTTTTCAAAGCCTTAATAACGCGATCAAACGCAGCCCATAATATTTCATCGGTTATTTTAAAGGGTTTACCGCCAACACTTTGTCCTCTTTGATGAAAACGCAACAGCGAATATAAAGGCGAATAAGCTACCGACCAATATACTTCGAACGGCATTTCATCCATTTCTCCGCGTTTTACTACATTCGTTAAAAAAGCGGTAATATCTTGTTTAAACTTGCTCATCAAACCGCCAACTTCACCATTAAAGAGTTGTAGAAATTGCTCCTGGTAGGTAGAACTGTTAATCTGATCAAAAAACTGTCCGAGCAACGGATTTTCAATCATGTAATCAAAGCGGTTTTGCCATTGGATACGCAAGCCATTTTCAAGCGATGCTTCAGGATCAAAATTACGGAGCATTGCTTCTTCCATCCTTGCCCCCTCCTCCATCACAATTTTAACGATCAAATCGTCTTTATCTTTATAATAAACATACGGTGTGCCTACTGATATACCACAGGCTTTTGCCAGTTTATTTATTGTAAAACCTTCTAAACCATATTTTACAATGGTTTCGATGGCTTTCTCTTTTACCAGTTGTTCTTTATTGATGTCTCTTGTCCTCATGATCAAATTAACAGAACAAAACTAAATGATTATTCATTTATAAACAAATAAATTCTATTTTATTTTGAAAAGTGATGCTATCCTCCACATTAAATAAATGGTTACTTAGGCACTGTAAAATGAAAAAGGCTACAATATCCATTGCAGCCCTTTCTTATCAACTAACTAAACCTGTATAATACTAACCAAATATTTTACACTACAAAAGTAAGGCAGAGATATAAACCATATATTAAGGTTGTGTTAAAAACACGATATTTAACATTGATAGGAAAAAAAGGAAGGTATGTTTGGAAAAAAGAAGATCTCGCACTCACATATATTAAAGTTTTTAGGCTCACTAAAGCAAAAAAATTGATTTACACCATCTTAATAAGGCTTCATACATTATTCTCTGTGCTGATACATGGAATAATGTGTAAAATATAAATCAGTTTATTCTTTTATAATGGTTGATAAAACCATCGTATGCATCGTGATATATTGAAAGCTCAGCGCCAGAAACATTAAAGAAGTACCGCTGTTCAATACCTTCATAAACCAATCCGTTTTCTTCCATATTTGAAAGCATGCTCATTTGTTTTTTTACACTGTAAGCGCCAGATCTTACCAGTTTATTCTCTCTATATTCTCTAAATAAAGATCCATCAAATGTTGTTGTATTTCCACTTCCGGCAGAATAGTTGATGGTTGTGCCTGCTATACCTCCCGAAGAAGAAGTTAATTCCCATTTACCAATAAGCCCATTGGCAACTTTCGTTTCTTTATCTTTTTTACAGGATAGCAGAAACACAATAATGGTGAAAAGCCCTATGTACTTCATCTTAATTGAATTGAAATGTTAATATCAAATTTATAAAAAAATTTATCTGGTTTAACTGATTCAATCACAGATAAATTAAATCTAACCCATAGATATTAACTCAAAATTAAATCCTGGTTACCAAATTCCTTCCTCTTGTAAAAAGGGCTACAACCATGTGCTATTTTTATGAAAAATGTCATAATGATCAGATTGTTGATTTTTATCATCATAAAAATTTCAAAATTAGTTTAAAACTGTAGTATTAAGAATACAATATGTTCAAAATTAGCAAGAGAAGACTTATCTTTGTGCCATGAAAATTGCCAAACCAACATTATTTTTAGTTCTTCTAATCGCCTCAATCTCTTCAACATCAATCCAGGTGTTGGCACAAAACCAAAGCAAACAGGCGGCTCCTTTCGAAAATATTGACAGGATAAACGGAAATGATATGATAGAAAGATTAGGTACCCAAAGAAGCAAGTTTATTAAGAACCGCAAAAATGGGAAACTTCCAAAACCTGAATATTTCATCAATAGAAACAATTTAACCATTATTACATTTAACGGACTTGATTATTTTGTAAAAAACAATCAGGTAATAGGAATTCAAGGTTTAGAGCTATCGGAAGAGGTACTGTCACAAATCACCCAAAAACTGGTTTTATTGGATAGTGCTCAATATAGCTATAGTGAGAAATCTGAAACTGATTTTCAAAATGAACGTTTATTCTTGTTATCATTAAAAATGTTATCCACTACAACCCGAGATATTGCTGCGCTTACCAAAACGACCAACCCATCTCTAAATGTTGAGAATAATGTGGCTAAAATGCGTTTACCAAACGTTGATAAATCTTTAGAAACATCAACTGCTCAATCACTGGTGCAGTTATACAAATAATCTGTTCGTATATCAGAAATATTCGGTACAATAATTTCAAATCGTTGTACCGAATAACCATATGCTACAACTCACCAAGTTGAGCTATGGAAAAATCAAAAGTTTCCAGTATTATTTATTGCGCGGGTACAAAGGTTTCATAAAACCGTTAATCGAAAACCGTCAATTCCTTTTTCTGCACCAATATTGTGAATACCAAATGCCATTGCAGGTGTTAAAAATAGCGCAGATGTTGCCGCAATATTACTTTCTGTAAAATCTCAACGGTTGTATTTCATTATATTATTTTTTGCCCACTCAATTTACTTTTTTTAACAGGTAGCAAACGAAAATGATATTAAAAGTTTATTTATAAAAAATCAATGCACAAAATTGAAATGATGCTGAAAATGGGGATAACGGGGATAATTATACCCAAAATAAAAGTGGGTAAAAATTTCTACACATTATAGAAGGTACCCTTTTAATGTTTAAAACATGAAAAAGGCTGCATCCGCAGCCTTTTTGCTCCTAGTGTGCTTATCGTCACTACTGATAAGCAATGAATCGTGTACAGTAATGCAAAAGGAATGCCTAGTTAATATTAAGGTTAAAAAGTTTAGCTGAGGGTAAATATCCGCTATAAAATACCTTTATATTTTTTTAACATAATCGCCAACAAAATCTTTCAATCTGGTATGTTTAACAAGGTACTTGAAACTGATGATCCCAATTGTTGCGCAACATATTCCAGCCAAAACATCGAGCGTATAATGGTGACTGGTGTAAATGGCCGAAAACCAGATGCCGATCATCATCACCAAAAAGAAAATATTGATTTTCCCCAGTTTATTTTTTAACCCATAATAAGCAACAATAACAGGGTATGACGAATGCAGTGATGGCATGGCTGCAAATACATTGGAACCTTTGCTATATATCCCCTGAAAAAGCGTAATGTTAAAGAAATGATCGAACCTTGCCAAACCTGCGGTATTGCCAGCAGTTTTGGCAATAAATGTAAAACCATGTTCTTGTACATACCAGGGTGGCGCAGCCGGGAAAACATAATAAACCACAAAACCCAATAAATTTACCCACACAAAAGTGAGCGAGAACTGAACAAACTGTTCTTTATTTTTAAAGAAAAGGTAAGTGGCAAAAGCAAGGGGAACCGGTACCCACATCAGGTAAAAAACGCCTGTTAACACATCTAAAAATGCATTACTGTTCAGTTTCCAATATTCATTCGGCGTAAGTGTTAGCCCATGGTAGGGAATACCCAATATCTTTCTTTCCAATTCGTATAGATCTTTAATGTGCACCGTATTAAAAAGGTAATTTGGAAAGGCCTTCATGTAATCGAAAAGGATCCAGTACACGATAAAAATCGAAAAACCGAGAATAAAACGCCTCGTTCCCGCGGAGATATAAAACAGGGTATTAAAAATAAAAATCAGCACAAGCTGATCGGTTTTAAAGCCGACCAGCAATGCTGATAACAATAGATATCCAACAGATATAGCAACTGTTAGATAAATATTCCGAATAGCATAAAAATTGTTTTTGAGCAAAATTTCTTGCTGCATATTATTTTTTCTCAAAATTAGATCTAAAAATGTGGTCCCAAAAAGTCCAGCTTACGCCATATCCTTTGGTCGAATCGGAATAATGGTGCAGCATGTGGTGCTGCTTTAGCTGTTTCCAGAAACCGCTTTTAAAATTGGCATGATGGAGTGCATAATGTACCATATCGTAAAAAAGATAACCAATCATAAAACCAGAGAAAAACGGATAAACCGTAGTTTCTGGCAATAACCAATCGAAAAGAAAGTAAAAACCCAAAGCCATAGGGATACTGGCTGAGGGCGGCATTACCAATCTTTTGGCATCGTTGGGGTAATCGTGGTGTACCCCATGGAAAATAAAATGGATTTTCTTGCCCCACTCCACATCTGGTTCGAAGTGGAAAACATAACGGTGCAGGATGTATTCGGTAATGGTCCAAATGCCCAGACCTAATAAAAACCAACCCGCAAAATTTAAAACAGGCATTTCGATTTGCCAGAGTGCTTTCCAAAAAAGAAAGGCGATCACTGGAATATACACGATCAACGGCACATAAAACCGGACTTTGGATAAACTTTCCATGAAGTCATTCTTAAACATCCTGATAGATGCGGTTGAATTTGAAACAAAATTCTTTTTCATTGGTAAAATTATTTTTAGTCTTCGACTACGCTCAGACTGACATTCAACTCTATTTATGTGCGGCCGTCATCTCGACTGAAGCCTGCCGATTTTTCATCGGTAGCGGAATGGAGAGATCTAACTGGTTAGATTTCACGGCTCCGTTGCACCCGATAGTATCGGGTCCGCTCGAAAAAATGACGATTCGAGAGAGATTGCTTCGTCGGCTGAAAAAGCCTTCTCGCAATGACGGATTGGTTGGGAACGCCCCCGCATTACGCCACCCGCAAAACGCTCAACACCATTCGCTACACCTTAATCCTTTCAATCAGCACTTTTGATGGCTCCGAAACATCAAAGCCTTTTATCTCCACGTATTTTACATTTGGAAACCAGAAAGTACCGCCTTCAATCCGAAGGAATATCCGTTCCAGCTGCATTTTTTTATTGTTGATGGTGGCAAAAACATGGTATTTTTTATCTGCGCCAGATTTGTTCAGGTACATCGGCAACTTTTTGTGCGAAGTAAACCGGAGTTCGAACTGACCATTGCCCAGATCTTTGCTAATAATGCCGTAGGCGAATTTCCGTTGGATATAACTTAAATCTTTCTTTTCGCCATTGTCGCCATAACGCATCCAAAATACATTTACAGGTTGGTTTTTATCCACCACACCATGTTTATCTATGTTTAACTGGCAAATAATGGTATTGGTATTCGGATCGCGCTGCAAATAAAAAAGCTGATTGCTGATATCTTTTGGCGTAGGGAAAGTAATTGGAGATGCATCGGTTCCTTGTGCCTTTGTATTCGACGAAAGTCCAAAACTCAAACTTCCTAACAATATTAAACCAGCAATCAATGCAGCCTTGTTATTTCCTTTTCGCTCGTTAAACTCCTGTGCTTCGAGTCCTCTTTTTGCCTCTTGCAAGCGTTTAACAGCAGTGATATTGGTTAGCACAGCCATTAAGGTAATCGGCATGGTAAAAATCGACATTGTTTCGAAAACATGAAAAGAAATGCCCGGAACATACACCTTATAATCGCCACCCATAAAATGCCCGGCAATACCACAGGCAATAGCAAAAACACCAATGGTAACTACCCTTTCTGGCCGTTGCATTAAACCGCCTTTACACTCCACGCCTAAACCTTCGGCCCTTGCACGGGTATAACTTACCATCATCGAACCGATGAGTGCAATAAACGCGAACAGTGAACTTAAGAAATAGTGATGCGCCACCAGGTAATAACAGATGCCCAAAAACATAATCATTTCGCTATAACGGTCGAGCACCGAATCGTATAATGCACCAAACTTTGAGCTCATGTTCCCCAACCGCGCTACCTGACCATCGAGCATATCGAACAGACCTGCAAAAAGTACCAATGCTCCTCCCCAACCGATGTACGACATATCGCCACGGTTTGATTTTTCGGCGCCGAGTACAAAAATAACCGCCACACCTATATTCAGGATGAGGCCAATAGTGGTTACCATATTTGGCGTTAAACCTATCTTGATCAATCCCTTAACAAAAGGATTGATTACTTTATATATGCCTTGCTGCAGGCTGTCGCGCAATTTAGTTTTCATAACTTTTTCTTAAAAATCAAATTTTACCCTTGCCCTTATTCCCCACTCCGAAACTTCCGGATTGTTGAGGTAATTGAAACGTTTTACCAGATCAATCCTTAAAAGTTTAAAGATATTGCCTACACCAACACTTCCTTCCATATAGGGATCGTTGCCCAAAGCGTAGGTTCTTTGTGTACCATTTTCGTAAATAGGAAGTTGATATAATCCGGTTTGAAAATTTGGATTATTCTCATTCCGCAGGCCGCCATATAATGCTTTAAATGATACCACTTCTCTTAATTTCAGGCGTTTGATCAATGGTACTTTATTAAAAAAGAAACCATTAAAATTGTGATCGATATTGATGCTCACATAATGATCGCTCACAAACTCCAGAAAGTTCATCAGGTTGTATGAGTTGAGCTGGTAGGCATAAGTTTGGTTGGCACGGTGTATATCCAACAACGGGAAAGGTACTTTCCCGGCAATATAACTGCCTTCAACAGTTACATCACTATACCCTAACTGAGATAAATAGAAGCGTTTATCAATAGTTCCCAATAAATTATGGTAATTGTATTCGCCTCCTAAAACGCCTTTTAAACCTGCGGTATAACGCAAATTAAATACAGGATAGCGATCGGCAATGGGCACGCGGTATATCTTTCCCTGATAAAACTTTTCGTTAGGTGCATACCTCAACTGTAGGGAAAGTTCGCTGGTGGTTAACCTGTTTACCAATTGGTTATTCGAATTGATATAATTGAGTCCACCGGCAGGCGTTTGACTCCATTTTTTTAAGCCTAAGTTGTAGGAAAAATGATTTTCGAACTCTTTTACATAATCTAAACGGTAAAAATCGTTGTACAACAACATATCGTTTACCCCTCTTTTAAAGGATAATAAAAAGTTGTCTTCCTGCACAAACTGGAGTTCCTGGCCTGGTATTTTGGTATCGCGCTGAAAACTCGCCCGGATATAATTCTGTGGGAATTCGTAAATGGATTTATTGTTAAATGAATACGTTCCGGAAAGGAAAAACTTCCATTTCTCATCTTTAATGCCGTAAGCCAAATAGTTTTCGAAATAATAACGTTTGCTCAACTCAGGCGTTGTTCTTCCACCAACACGCAGCCTTAAACCTTCTACATTGTTAAAGCTGTAAAATGTATTTACCGGACCAATTTCATAAGGACCTAAATTCTGATAGCCTGCAAATAAAAGGGTAACAATTTTCATCGTGCGCTTAAAAGAAGGCAGATTTTGCAGCGTATCGATATTGCCATAAATCTTCAGCTGATTCTTTGAGATGGTATCGAGTCTGTTTTTCTCCCAAAACTGATCGTTTCTCCTAGCAGCATCGGCCAATACAACCGTGCTTTTCCCCTGAAAAATAGTATCAGGCAGCACTGTATCAAACTGATAATTTTTAAAGGTCACCGTGCGTTCACCGGTAAAGCCTATACCCTTGGTTTTACCGATACCAAAATCGGCCAGTAGGTTACTTTTGCTCAAGCTGTATTTTCCTTTATCGTTTGCTTCAAAATCCAGATCGATTTTAAGCGCGCGCACAAAGTTGAGGTTGATGTTTTTGTTTACCCCAAAAGAAGCACCAGTTACGGCGTAATGGCTATCGTTAGTTACATATATTTTCCCCTCAAACAGCATATCATTCGTATTGCGGGGCGTAAAAGACAGTTCAATGATCTGAGGTTTTTGATTCTTCAGTGTATCGGTAATAAAAAACTTATAAAAAGCTGGAGCACCATCCGAAATCGGACTCAAAAACTCGTTACTGATCACCGAAATGTTATTTTTATAGATATCAATATCCTGGTACATCCGGTCGAAATAAGTTTTCAATCCTTTATTATCGATGTACCTGCTATCAAATTGAACCTGTTTTTCACCGATGACAATGGTTTTATTTTTTTCAGGATTTTTACTAAGGTAAGTATCGGCCAGTTTCTCCTGGATATATACCGGCAAAAGGTTTTTTCCACCAATTAAGGTTGAGTCCTGTTCCTGAAATAAGAACTGATAATTGCGGAACATTTTTTTGCCTTTGAATTTATCCGAAACATTGCTCAGCGAGAATAACATCTTTTCATACTGTCGGAAAGAGACAGTATTGTAACTTTTGATGCGGTTTTCATCTTTATGGGCAATTACCTGACGGATCAGTTCTACTGCGGGGTTATCCTTATTGCGGTATTTTACCTTTTTGCCACCAATAATGATTACTTCATCCAGCGCCTTAGCATCAGGCACGAGGGCAATATCAAACTCTTGTGTGGCTGAAGGCAGGATATTTTTAAAAACCGTGCGGTAACCTACATAATTAAAACTCAGCTCACTTTGTGGATTTGGAGAAACCAGGGTATATTTTCCGTTTACATCGGTCTGGGTGCCAATCTGGGTATCTTTAAAGAAAACGGAAACATTGGGCAATGTTTCTTTGGTTACGGCATCGCGAACCGTACCCGAAACTGCGGTGCGTTGGGCAAAAGCATTTACCTGCAGTATAAAACTGAGTACTACAGGGAGAAAAAACGAATGGATAGGTTTCATTTAACTTGAAAAAATAAACTGCTTTTGCATGATATAATTGTAGCTGATGCCTGTTAAAACGGCGCTCAAAACTTTGGCGAGTACGTAATTGAGATTAAAAAAATGGGTAAAAACAAATACACCAGTTGTAACAATGGCCAAATTGCCTGCCCATACCAAAATGTATTTCAATATCTGCCATTTAATAGCGGTAGACTGGCTTTCGAAAACCCATTTACGGTTGACATAGAAATTAACAACCCCACCCGAAACGGTTCCGGTTATACTTGCTGCGAGATACCACCAACCTAAAAGATTTACCGCAAGAACAGTTACGCCGAAATCAATTGCGGAGGCAATTATGGAAGAACCCTGTGCCTTTAAATAAGTAAACATTGGATCTAAAACAGTTCTAAAACAACCACCAGTTGAAGAATCACATTGGCATAAATGCCCGCCAGTACATCATCGGCCATTACCCCCCAACCACCTGGCAATTCTTCCGTTTTACGGATATAAAAGGGCTTAAGGATATCGAAAAACCTAAAAAGAACAAGTCCGATAAGGGTATATTGCCATTTCAAAGGCACAAATAACAGGGTTATACACATTCCCGCCACTTCATCGATCACCACCCTTTGATGGTCTTTTCCCCAAATTTCTTCTACCCGATCACCACTCATTACGCCCAACATTACAATAAACATGGTGATGAGAACCGGCCATAAATATGGGTTGCTATAAGGGCTCTGGGAAAGATGCCAGCAGATACAGGTTGCTATTGCAGCATAAGTACCCGCACCTTTGCCGATATAACCTATTCCCAGAGCCGTTGAAAGAAATTTGTGGATAAACACTATACCGTTTCTATCAGTTCTTCTTCGTAATCCTGACCTAAATGGGTGATCAATTCTTCGCCCATGATGTAACGCAAGGTATTTTGAAGTTTCATTAACTGTTTAAAAATGTCGTTTTCTGCTGGTACACCAGGGATTGTTTGTGGTGACTTCAGGTAGAATGATAACCATTCCTGAATGCCCGACATATTTGCACGTTTAGCCAAATCGATAAACAAAGCAAGATCCAATACAATTGGCGCAGCTAAAATCGAATCGCGGCAAAGGAAATTGATTTTGATCTGCATTTTGTAACCTAACCAACCGAAAATATCGATATTATCCCAGCTTTCTTTGTTATCACCGTGAGGCGGATAATAGTTGATCCTGATTTTGTGGTACATATCGCCATATAAATCCGGGTTAACATCTGGTTTAAAGATATCTTCCAGTACGCCCAGTTTAGATACTTCTTTTGTTTTAAAGTTATCCGGATCATCTAACACCAAACCATCGCGGTTACCTAAAATGTTATCAGAAAACCAACCGTTTACGCCCAAAGAACGTGCGGCCAAACCAGGTGCTAAAATGGTTTTCATTAAAGTCTGACCAGTTTTAAAGTCTTTACCAGCAATAGGTGTATCGGTTTCTTTAGCCAATTCGATCAATGCAGGAATATCTACAGTTAGGTTTGGTGCGCCATTGGCAAATGGAATACCCAATTTTAATGCAGCATAGGCATAAATCATACTTGGTGCAATGCGCGAATCATTGTCTCTTAAACCCTGCTCAAAAGCCGCAAGCGATTCGTGCACTTCAGATGCTTCGAAATAAATTTCTGTAGACCCACACCATACCAATACAATACGGTCGCAGTTGTTTTCTGCCTTGAAGTTCTTGATATCTTCCATTACCGCCAAAGCCAGTTCGTAACGGTTATCGATATCTTTTACATATTTACCATCAAGGTTTTTCACATAATTTCTGTCGAAGGCCGCACGCATCGGTTTAATGGCCTGCAATTCTTCACGCACATCGCGCAAAAGATTCGCGTCCAATACGCGGGCGTTCATTGCGGCTTCGTACACGTTATCTTCATAAACATCCCAGCCACCGAATACCAGGTCTTCTAAACCTGCCAATGGCACAAAATCTTTAATTTTCGGTTGTTTATTTTCAGTTCTTTTCCCTAAACGGATCGTTCCCATCTGGGTTAACGAACCAATAGGTTTTGATATTCCTTTTTTAATTGCAGCAACTCCGGCAATCATCGTTGTGGCTACAGCGCCAAGGCCTGGCATTAATATACCCAACTTGCCTTCAGCTGCTTTTACTTGTTGTTTCATTCTATTTTTATTTAAAATCTTATAACCAATTGTTTTTACGGTACCAGTTTATGGTTTCATTTACACCTTGCTCTAGCCCGAACCGGGGCACAAAACCAAAGTCTTTTTGAATATTTTTAATGTCGCAGCCCCAGTTGATGGCCGTGAGTTCTTTTATTTTATCTACGTTTAAGGCAGGTATCTGATTAAATATGGTATACAGGCGTTCCATTGACCATGCTAATCCTTTAATAAGCGGTACAGGTACATTTACTGTGATTGTTTTTTTGCCAAGCGCTTTACTTACATAATGGGCAAGCGACGAGCGACTGTATACCGCACCATCCGAAATGTTATAACTTTTACCAACCACATCAGAGGCCAGTGCGTTAATGATGATATCGGCCAGATCTGTTGCATACACAAAACTGAGTTCCTGCTCTTGTTTCCCGATATAAAGTTCAAGTCCGGCCTTAATCGTTTTAATCAATATAAAAATGTCTTTCTCTCTCGGGCCATACACTGCTGTAGGCCTGAAGATGATCAGGGGTAAATTCGGGATCTGAGCCAGATAGGTCTCTGCAAGTGCTTTACTGATCCCATAATTGGTTACAGGATTTGAAGCGCCCTGATCAGTCAGTTTCCCATGTTTTTCATTTAAAGGTCCCAATGCAGCCAAACTGCTGATGAAAACAAATTTCTTGATAGCGTGTGTCGACTTCGAAGCAGCAACCGCGAGGTTCCGGGTATAAATAGCGTTTACCTGATTGTAATCATTTAGTTTTTTTGCCTTAGTAACCGCCGCCGCGTGTACGATATAATCGTATTTTTTATCTTCTATATTTTCTTTTAAGAGGTATATCGAAGAAAAATCAAGATCCACATAGTTGATCGGAAAATCTTTTAAATGCGTTACGTCGGCCGATCGGCGTACGTTTGCATACACATCCAGATCGTTAACCAAAGCAGTTTTAATCAGGTGATAGCCCACAAATCCAGTTGCCCCTGTAATCAACACCCGCTTTTTCATATCGCTTTTTCCAAAATCCTGTATTTTCGGTACAGTTTTCCGCCTATATCTTCAATCGGTTTGTTGATCATGTCGTTATGATCTAAAGTCCAGCTGGCTTCTGCATATTTCATGTTTTTGGCCTTGAAATGTTTGATGATACGACCGTATAGGCAGGCCTCGATCCCCATTTTACGGTATCCATCTACCACACCAAGCAATAATATGCGGATACCGTCAATTTTCTTTTTATTAGCCAGTAGTTTAATCAAACCTGTAGGGAACAACCTACCGCGTTTAATTTTGATCAGGATCTGGTTGATATCGGGAATAGCCAAAGCAAAACCTACAATCTTACCATGTTGTTCAGCGAGAATACAAAACTCAGGATCAAGAATCATTTTCAGATCGTTGGCCGTATAATCGAATTCTTTATCCGTCATCGGTACAAAACCCAGGTTTTTGTCCCATGCTTTGTTGTATACCTCTCTAACTGCATTACACTCTTCCTTGAATTTTTTCATGTTGATTTTACGCAACACAATATCATTCCGCAGCAAACGCTCCTCTATCCTATCCAAAAGTTTAACCGATCTTTCACTGTAGTTACCTGCCGTATAACGGTAGGCCCTTAAATCGACATTCTTCTGAAAACCAAGCTGTTCCAACAACGGCAGATAATACTGAGGATTATAAGGCATCATCGCAACAGGCGGGCCATCAAAACCTTCAATCAGCAAGCCGCACACTTCGTTGGTAGAAAAGTTTACCGGACCTAAAACCTTTGTTAAACCTTTGTCTGACAACCAATCTTGTGCTCCATTTAAAAGCAGCTGGGCAGCTTTCACATCGTTTATACAATCGAAAAAGCCGAAGAAACCATCATGCCCACCGTAAACTTTATTGTGGTTGGTATTGTTGATGGCTGCAATCCTTCCGATTATTTTACCCTCATCGTACAACAAAAAGAGCTGTATTTCTGAATGTTCGTAAAAGGGGTGTTTACCTGGTGTAAGCAGATCGCGCTGTGCAATAAAAAGTTCGGGTACGTAATTTACATCTCCCGCATACAGTTCGTGCGGAAAATCTACAAATGCGGCTAATGCTTTTTTACCAGAAACCTTTACAAGTTCTCTCATGATTGGCTTCCTACTAGTTCTACGTTAACGGCCTTAAAAGCTGCACTTAGTTTTTCGATGGCCGATTCGATCTGTTCGAAGCTGTGTGTAGCCATTAAAGAAAATCGTATTAAAGATGAATCCGAAGGCACTGCAGGAGAAACTACCGGATTTACAAATACACCATTCTGTTGAAGGATATTGGTAATCATAAAGGTTTTAATATTATCGCGGATATAAACCGGAATAATGGGGCTGTTGCTATGTCCGATGTCGAAACCTGCCTCGAGCAAAAGCTTTTTGGCATATTCTGTATTGGCCCAGAGTTTATCGATACGTTCAGGTTCTGATTCGATAATATCGAGTGCGGCAATAACACTTGCAACTGCCGATGGTGGCATACTTGCACTAAACATCAATGATCTGGCGCGGTGTTTAATATATTCGATTGTTTCGGTACTGCCAGCAATAAAACCACCTAATGAGGCCAGTGATTTACTAAAAGTGCCCATAATTAGGTCTACATCTTCGGTTAGATTGAAATGTGATGCTGTACCCGATCCGTTAAAACCGATTACCCCAAGACTGTGTGCATCATCCATCATAATATTGGCGCCAAATTCGTTGGCAATCTCTACCATTTCCGGAAGGTTAACCAGATCGCCTTCCATGCTGAAAATACCATCAGAAACAATCAGTTTAGCGGCATCTTCTGGCAAACGGCTTAGTTTGCGGCGCAGATCCTGCATATCGTTATGCGCATATTTAATGGTACGTGCAAAAGCCAAACGGCTACCATCGATAATGGAGGCATGATCGTATTCATCGAGTAACAAATAATCGTTACGATCTAACAAACAGGATATAACCCCTAAATTAACCTGAAAACCAGTGCTAAAAAGTACAGCAGCTTCTTTACCAACATATTCGGCAAGGCGGTTTTCGAGTTCGAGGTGGATATCAAGCGATCCGTTTAAAAACCTTGAACCTGCACATCCGGTACCATATTTTTCTATGGCTGCTTTTGCTGCTTCCTTTATTTTTGGATGATTGGTAAGCCCTAAATAAGAGTTTGAACCAAACATCAGTACCTTTTTTCCGTCGATCACCACCTCGGTATCCTGAGCAGATTCTATCGACCTGAAATAAGGATACAATCCTTTTTCCTTTATCATAGCTGCATCCTTAAAAGAGGCAATTCTATCTTGTAATTTTTTACGCATACTGAACGCTATTGTTCTTCAGTTTTAAAACCCTGTTTTGAAAGTTGGCCTGCCCTTGAATATTATTTGCTGATATCAATAATCAACAGCCCAGATTAAGGTGGTATTAACCCAACGATTTGATAACACAATTTTAATGCGGAATTGAAGGCAAAAAAAGGTTCAAATGTGGGATATATTGGTCAAAAAGTAGGATTGGCAAAATGTGACATTCAGATGAATTGACCAATTGACATTCTGACTTTTATTATAAAATAGTAAAATGGTAAAAAATCGATAAAAACACACTAATAACCTCATAATTAACTGTAATTAAGTAAAATAGAACAAAACCACTAATTAATCAAAAACATTAAAATCAATCAGAAATTAGTCATTTTAAAAAAATATATTTGCAAATTTGATCTCGAACATTACATTTGCCCATACAAAATCCGACAGATAATGGGCAAAATCCATCTAAAAAAAAATGGCTTGAATTGGTGTGTACAAGATGATCATATCTGTTAAGAAATTATTAAAAAACCGCTGAACGATTTTATGCAACAACAGTTACTTAATAGAACTTTTTCAGAGAAAAACCACGAGGAAGCACTTTCGCTAAATGATGGATTAATGGCGAAAATTCATAACAGTAACGATGCTCATTATTGCAGTTCGGAGCCCTTTCGCACATCGAGTTACGCTTTAATACTCATTACCAAGGGAAAACTCAATATCAAGATCAATTTTGCAGACCACGTACTCAATCAAAGGGATATTTTGCTTGTTTTGCCGCATTCTGTTTATGAAATCGTTGATAACAGCAGTGTTTCATTTATCAGCATCCATTTCGATAAAAGTTATTTAAAAAACAAGGGGATATTTTTTAACAGTGGCGAAACCTATCGCATGTCGCAGGATATTCAATCACATAAATTTTCGCTTTCGAAAGAGGAATATACATTTATCTATTACGATATGCTGGCGCTGCACAAAAAATTAAATGTTTCGAAGGATACACCACAGATCAAAAATATTGTGCACAATAGCTTTTTGGAGTTGGTTTATGATATTTTTCTATTAAAAAACAAACAGAAAGAGACCAAGCCTTTTGTACACAACAGCCGTACTGAGCTAACTAACCGTTTTTTAGCACTCGTATCAGAAAATTTCAAAAAAGAAAAGCGGGTAATTTATTATGCCAACTGTTTACGCATTACACCGAGGCATTTATCGCAGGTTGTAAAACAAGTAACAGACAGAACAGCTGGAGAAATTATCGATGAAATGGTCATCAGAGAAGCAAAACTACTGTTAACAAGTCATGTAATGAATATTTCGGAAGTTGCGATTGAACTTTGCTTTAGTAATTCTTCGTTTTTTGGCAAGTATTTTAAAAAACAAACAGGGATTACCCCATCTGATTATAAAATGTCGAATAATATTGCGGTTTAAAGATAATTGGTGAGATACTGATCAATGGAATAGAAATTATTCTAAAAATTTATTAAAGTTACGTCATTACCTAATCCCCGTAACCTCTTCTGCATGATACCACAACCGTTTTGCAACGGCTGTAATCCAAACCCTTTGGCGTAATTGGCGATTCTGCAGGATAAATCCCGATTAGCAAAAAGCCTTTTCAACTTTTTACTTTACCGGGCGATGTTGAAAATTTCTTCCTAAAAGCATTGCTAAAATGTTGAACAGAGGAATAACCCATTTCAAATGCAACAGATTTTATCGGTAAGCCTTCACTCAACAACGTTTTTGCATGATTTAACCTGTAATTGCTTAAGTATCCGAATATGCTGTTATCGAACAAGCCTTTAAAGCCTTGTTTAAGTTTAAACTCATTAATACCACAAATTTTTGCGAGTTCTGCTACAGATGGCGGTTGATCAATATGGGAGATAAGATAATCCCTGGCATGATACAAACAGTCTTTTTCGTATGTAGATTTTACGAATTGCTTTTTTTCCGTGGTCGCTCCTTCAAAAGCCTCGGCTTGCAGCACAAGCAATTCGATACATTTTGATTCAATAAACATGAGTTTTAACCCATCTCTATAGTTACAATTGAGTATATCTTGTATGCAATTATGCATGGCCCACGAAATGGGAAGATTCTCTTCAGCCATCTGCGCATAATGTCCTGAATCAAGACGTTCTGCTAAAACCTGGAGCGATTTACACGAATTTTCAGCGAGCTGCAAAAATTTTTCCTTGGCAAAATGTACTTCAAAGAAACGGTAGTTACAACCGGTATCGTATTCGCCTGTTCCATCCAGTTCGGGCATATAAATGATGTTCTGCTGATTGCCATTAAAAATATATTTCTGACTGTTAACCTTATTAAATATTGTGCCCTTCCCAGATAACGTAAAACGTAATTTTATCATTTCTGGAACATCATAAGTAGGTCTGAAATACATATAATGCTGTTTAAACAGAATGTCTCCATAAACGATATAAATATCTGGCGTATTGATCTGTACCAGCTCTGCATCACTAAAAGAGAAACTGTATTTTTCCTTCCGTTGTGTTACCAACTGCTCCTCTACAGGAAATTCGTCGAAACTACCCCCTACTTTTTTCCAGCTCCCATAATCCTTACCAACATTGATTCCCATAATGGCAATTATCATAAAAAAAATGGAACTATTATCAAACGGTTATAAACAATTCTGTTTTCTGTAAAAGAAAATCCCTTTTGTGTAAAGGCATAAAAGGTAGATTATTCACTTTTGCCGACATGTTACCCCTAAAAGGAAACATCATAAATACAACAAAGAAGATCATAAATTATAACTATGAATGAGCAGATAGATTTTACAAAGAGATGCAAACAGATAGATAAATCTTGTAACAAATTGCCTAAAAAGGCAAAGAATAATACATTTCACCAGAACAATACTGCCATCTTTACATTCATAGAAAAACTCGAATTGCAGGCCAATATCAAAATATTGGAAATTGGTTCTGACCACATGGAACATCTTCCTCTGTTATTTCAAAAAGCAAATGGAATGCACTACTACAGCGCAAGCATTTCGGAAGTGCAGCTACAGAAAGTATTATCCAGCAATGCATTAACCAATGGAGAGAAGTGGAGCCAGTTCATTAAAATTGAAGAAAACGGAACATTGGAATTTCCTAATGATTTCTTTGGATATTGTTTCTCGGTAAACAGCATTTATTTTTGGGAAAACCCATTGCGATACTTCAAGGAAATTTATCGTGTATTAGCTATTGGAGGAAAATTCGATTTAGCTTTTATTGAAAAAAAATTCGGAGCGGATCTACCCTGGACGCATGCAGATTTTACATTTTATGAAATTAATCAGGTAAAAGATTTTTTTCATCAAGCAGGTTTTGCTACTATTGAGGCAAAAGAAATGACTGAAGAAATAACCGATAAATATGGAAAAGTGGTAACAAGACCTTTTTTAATCCTATCTGGCAACAAATAGTTGGATTTCTATTTATTGATTAATGGCAAAAATTAATATTCTGCCATTTCATCATCCACGAAACAATAAAACCATCTTTCACCAGGTTCAGAAGAGATAACAACCGGATGTTTTTCTGCACGGCAATGGTGCGACATGTGCTGCATTGGTGATGAATCGCAGCATAAAGTAACGCCACAGGTTTGGCAGGTACGGAGGTGTACCCAATCAGTACCTTGTTTTATACATGCTTCGCAAACGCGCTCTTTAGCTGTTTTTATTGTTTTTATCGCCTGGATGTGGCTACATATCTTATTGCTTTCCATAATTATAATTTTGATAAATATTGATGAACCTGCGTTACGGCCATGGCTCCTTCGCCTACAGCTGATGCAACTCTTTTTACTGAATTAAACCGCACATCACCAGCCGCAAAGGATCCAGGCACACTGGTTTCTAAATGATAAGGAGGCCTATCCAACTCCCAGCAGCCCTTATATTGATCGAGGCTGAGCAAATCGTTTCCTGTGTATAAATAGCCGTTCCTATCCCTGCAGATTGCGGTTTCGGCAGCCCATTCGGTATTTGGTTTGCCCCCGATACAGATAAACAATTTTGAAGTATCGTGCCATGTTTCAGTTTCATCCTGACTGTTAATAATTTTAATGCGTTGCAAATAATCATCACCTTCGAGCGCAGTTACCTGCGAATAATACAAAACGTGGATATTTTTAATGGTGGCTATCCGCTTGATTAAATACTCGGATAGTGTTTCTGCAAGATTACCTTTTCTAATCACCATAAAAACACGTTTGGCGAATCCCGAAAAATAAGTAGCGGCCTGACCTGCAGAATTACCGCCGCCAATAATATAAAGATCTTTATCCTGACAGAAAAATGCCTCACTTGCACCTGCCCCATAATAAACACCCTTATGAAAAAAGCGATTTTCATCAGGAAGATTCAATCTCGCATATTCTACTCCTGTTGCACAAATATTTGTTTTGGCAACTAATTTTTCACCAGAAGCAAAATCGACATGAATTCTATTGTTATAAAATGTGCCTTTAATGCCTTCTTTTAAAAGCAAAATTTCGACACCAAATTTTAATGCCTGCTGCCTGGCTCTTTCAGCAAGATTTGCTCCGGAAATCCCTTCTGGAAAACCCAGATAATTCTCAATTAAAGAACTCGTTCCGGCCTGTCCGCCAATGGCTTCGCGCTCGATCAGAATTGTTTTCAAGCCTTCTGATGCTGCATAAACCGCAGCACTTAAACCGGCGGGACCTGCACCGTAAATTGAAAGATCGTATTCTGTATATTTGGGTTCAGTAATCCAGCCCAGGTTACATGCAATCTGTGATAAACTGGGGTTAATGATCACTTTACCATCGGGAAACTCTATAACAGGAAGTTTATCGGGATTGTTGAACGAGGTAATTCCCTGTCCCCAGCCCAAATCATCATGGGTAATATCAAACCATTCGAAATCGACAACACTGCGTTTTAAAAAATCCCTTATGGGATAAATTTCAGGCGAATCTGCTTTACCGTATAACTTCAGTTTATTCATGATTAAAATCTTCGTCGGTTCTTGTTTTCAGTTTATTGATTATTTCTTCGCCACAACGCTCAGATGAAGTGCCGTAACCGTTTACCAAAATTCCTTTAATTTTTCCATCAACAGAAGATATGGCGTAAACAATGGCTTCATCATCAGGATCTGATTCGCCTTCGAAACGATAATGTTTATCAATCAAAAATTGCTCAGGAAATTCTTGCAACGGGTTTTCTCCATTATTGATCTGGCTACTTTTAAGATTGAAATCTAAAGTATAACCTTGCTCTGCAAGAGCATTAATCACTTCAGAAAGCGAAGTCATTTCTCCAATATGTTTTAAATTATTGTTAGCCATAATCATTTATTATTTTTAGATGACGTGTTTAATTTACCAAAAAACAAACCAATAGACAAAATACTGTAAAACAAATACTTAAAAATAAATAACGCTAATTAAACTGACGATATAAAGTGAATTTATGATTGAATTAAAGTATACCCTTATCCGTTTAAAAAAGACGAATAAAAATTAATTGTTTAGCGTAGAAAAATAGCTTTAAACTAATTTAAATGGTTATCTTTAAATAAAAAAGCCATGATTATAGACCCAAATAAAGAAGAACTTTCTGACGATAAGGAAGATGCATTAACAAGTGAAGAGGATGCATTAAATCAAAGTACAGTGATAAGTGATGAAATGGCTGGCGAACATGATACTGATTTATTGGATCAGGCAGATAAAGCTTCGAGATCATCTTATGAATTAGACATTTAGGCCAATTGTTTGCAAATATAAATGGAGATATCTTTAGAAAAGCTCAAAAGATATCTCCATTTACTTCGCTTTCATAAAACAGACTACCAGCAGACTAATAAACATGCTTTTTAGCTAGGCCAAGTCTTTTAATTTTCGAATTGAGCGTAGTTGCCGGAACACCCAACAATTTTGCTGCTCCATTTTTACCAGAAATTTTCCCGTTACACCATTCTAAAACAGCGAAAATATGGTCGCGTTCATTTTCGAAAATGGTTTTTATCTCTATCATAGCTGATTTAGAATTTTCTGTATTGGCAGGGATTCCGATATCCTTAATTAAAGGCCCTAGTGCCATTACTACCTGTCTTTCGATTACATGCTCTAATTCTCTTACATTACCAGGCCAGCTGTAAGCCATCATTGTGGAAATTGCTTTTTTTGATAATCCTTCGAGCTTTTTATTTGATTTCTTGGCGAATTTATCTAAGAAATAAGTAGCAAGCACAGGAATATCTGATTTTCTATTCCTAAGCGGTGGCAACGAAACCGGGAAAACATTTAACCTGTAAAATAAATCACGTCTGAACCTACCCGCTTCCACTTCTGCCAAAAGATTTCTGTTGGTGGCCGAGATAATCCGTACATCAGTTGGAATGGTTGTTTTACCACCCACACGTTCAATTTCTTTTTCTTGTAGAACCCGAAGCAGTTTCACTTGTAAATCGAGTGTTAATTCTCCTATCTCATCTAAAAAAATCGTGCCTTTATGGGCCTGCTCGAATTTACCTATCCGTTTTTCTGTTGCGCCAGTAAAACTGCCTTTCTCGTGGCCAAAAAGTTCCGATTCGATTAAATTTGGCGGTATGGCTGCACAGTTAACTTTAACCATTGTTTTTTCACATCTTACTGATCCATGATGGATAGCCTTTGCAATCAATTCCTTACCGGTGCCTGTTTCACCCAAAATCAACACGGTAGTTTCTGATGAAGAAATCCGGTTTAGTAATTTGTATACCTCTTGCATTTCGGGGCTATGGCCTATAATTTCCTTGTGCGTAAAGATCTCAGCAGGTCCTTCTGGCGTAAAAACAAGGTATTCGGCAAGCTGTATATTTAATTTTTCAACTTCACTTTCTAACTGTTTAACTTTCTCTTCGGTGTGTAAAGATGCTTTCGAAACGTTTACAACTCGAGGTTCATTAAACATCTCTACCATTATCCGTTTTTCCATTACAGTTAATAGGCCTGCAATAAAATCGGCGATGTTACAACAAAAAGTCAACCCTTCTGCACTTAATTCACGATTATGGTTATGGAGCTCAAAAGTACCCCATGTACGCCCATTATTTTCTAAAGGGATATAACAATGAAAATGATATTCTGTAGCATGATTGGTTAAACAATGGTTTTCGCCGAAATCGGCTATCCAATCTTGCTGAGATTTAAGCACAGGAAAATCGAAATCTGAAATTTCTTTTGTGATGAGCGAAAGGCTCACTGGATCGGAAATGGTTTCAATACAGGATATCTGTCCAGAAATGGCCTCTGTAAGATAAGCCCTGGTAATATGATCCATCTCTTCATTATACAGAATTAGCGCAGCACAATCTATCGAAAATAATGGATGCAGTTTAGAAAACACACCTTGAAACAGTTCTCTTAAACTAAAATTCTTTTCTTTCTCAGCTAGTGTTTCTGCTCTTTCGTCGAAATAAGCATTCGCATAAGGCCGAGCATCCTTTTCATCAACATTAGTAGTAGCGCGATAATCGGATTCCTGCTTTCTCATTCTTTTATAATTGATCTTGTGCGAAATATTTATTAGGACACTAAAATTTTTCAGTTAGTACCAAACGGATCAATTGCTGAATGATTTTAAGCATTACAACATACTGAAGTTTGATTCAATAAGGATTTGGCTGTTATTGTTTAAACCCGCGAATTCAAAGAACATGCCAAAGGAAGAAATATGGCTTTAATGGTATAAGGCTAATATATTTAAGATAAACAGCTCACGACATTTCGCTAAAAGGCGATTTCGGAGACGAAATAAAGTAAGAAAATAAGTAATTGAATGATGAAACAGTAGCGTAAAATTGAAAAATATTGAATTACAATGAAGGGTTTATGGTTACAGTTGGGGCGTAAGTCAAATTACATCGATAGGTTTACAAACGCAGTTTAAAGAAAGTTAAAGAAGATCTAAAAAACCGTTATCACTCCTGTTAAAAAGTTAACTTTTATAAATAAAAGCTAGATGTTGTTTTACAAAAAGTAAAATGTACCTGTATAAACATAAAGTATATTTAGATAAATTGAATTGGGACTTAAGTTGCTTAGGCTGCAGATCCTTTGTACCTCAGGATGATCCAATCGGTGACAGATGGTAACATCTGACACCACGGAAAATTTAATTCTGTCAAAAATCTCATTTAATTTTTTGGATGTTGTGGCAGCCACTCCACCAAAACTTTAAGAATATCGTTAAAAAAAAGCTGATATGTATCTTGGGTAACAAAGCCAATGTGCGGCGTTGCCAATACATTTTTCAAGGTTCTGAAGGGGTGGTTTGCATCAAGCGGTTCTTTATCGAAAACATCTAAAGCAGCACCGGCAATCATATTATCTGCCAAACATTTTATCAATGCTTCTTCATCCACTAATGGTCCTCTGGAGGTATTGATGAGGTAAGCCGTCGGTTTCATGAAAGCGAGATCATCAGCGCCTACAATACCTTTACTCCTATCACTCAATACCATATGAACGGTTAAATAATCAGATTCCTGGAACAAAGTTTTTTTGTCTACATACCTGGCACCGCCCGCGGCAGCCTTTTGTGTGGTCAGGTTTTCACTCCAGGCAATTACATCCATATCGAAAACTTTGGCTACAGCGGCAACTTGAGCACCCAGATTGCCAAGTCCTAAAATGCCAAGTGTTTTTCCCTTTAAATCGTTACCAACCATATGCTGCCATCCGCCAGCGCGGAAATTGGCATTTTCTTGTAGGATATGTTTTGCAATGGCCATTAATAAAGCCCAGGTAAGCTCTAATGCACCATGCCCTAAATAGCCAGTATTACGCACTTCAATTTGCAATTTTTCAGCTGCTGCGACGTCAATAGATCGGTTTCTGGCACCCGTTGAAATGATCAATTTCAGATTGGGTAATTGCATGAGTAAAACAGCAGTTAAAGGTGTCCGCTCGCGCATTACGCAAATGATATCAAAAGGCATTAAACGTGCTACAATTTCATTTTCTTCGTGAAGGTGATCAGTAAACACATCAATATCTGCATATTCGGCAAGTACTGTCCAATCTGCAAATGATCTCGCTGCATCCTGATAATCATCCAATACTGCAATTTTATATTTCGACATATTTTATAAATTTAAATTCTTCGTAATCACAAAGTTTGTGTTTCGGTAAAGTTAATTTTCTTTGATGATGCTGCCCAGAATATCCATAATAAAACACAGATGAGCAAAGCAAAATCCGGATAGAAGAATGAAAGCACGAAAGCAGTTAAGTACGTTGGAAATCCATATAGGTAATTGTTCCTGAGCTGCATAATGGCCGCATCGCTTATTCCAGGTCGCAATAATTTTTTATCTGAAGTAGCTTGTTGCCACAATAGATTAAATGCCAGATTTATCAAAACAAACAACCCGGTGTAAATGGTAACCGAAAGCTGTTTCGAATCTGTTAGAAAAAACCTGGCCAATAAAGCACTGGGAAAAGAAACAAGCGAAACCAGAAAGAGAATGAGTCCATTGGCAAACATGAGTCCTGTGTTTCGCTTGTAGATCTGTTTAAAAACTTTATGGTGATTAACCCAGATAATAAAAATGCTAAAAAAGGAAATAACAAAGGCAATGTACCCCGGCCATTGGACCTTCAATTGCTCAAGTAAATGAATAGATGTATCGCCATTTTTTACATCAGGCACATGAAGCTCGAGCACCAGAAGCGTTACTGATATGGCAAAAACCCCATCGCTAAAGGCCTCAATTCTTTCTGTTTCCTTTTCCATTTGCTTATTAATCGTTAAAAATAAGCTTGTTTACCTGTTCAATTTCTGAATGGCTGATGGTATGCCCCATGTTTTCATAAATAATTTCAGTAACCTGCGCCCCCATAGCCTCGAGTAAAGTTGTTGATTCTTTAACCCTCGATACCGGAACATGCATATCGGGATCGCTACTACCGATAAATATGGGCGTTCCATCGAAATCGCCATGATAAATGCGGTGATCTACCTCCTCACCTATAAGGCCACCGGTAAAAGCCACCACCCCACCATATCGCGCTGCATTGCCTGCAACATAATCGAGGGTTAAACAGGCCCCCTGCGAAAAACCTAAAAAGTAGATCTGTTCTTTGGAAAAACCCTCTTTCTCGAGATCAGCTACAGTATCTTTTATGGTATTTAGTGCATTTGAAAGCGAGGGCTCGTTAGCACTTCTAGGAACCAAAAATGATTGTGGATACCAGGTATTATTTGTTGCCTGTGGTGCTACCAATGCAAATTCTGACACATTGAGGTATTCTGCCATTGATAATATATCCATGGCCGTTCCTCCACGGCCATGGATCATGATCAGTACTTTTTTGGCCTGATCAAGGCTTTTTCCGGCTTTTATACTTTCTTTCATTGTTATTCTTCTTCTTTTATTTTGTTCCAGATATCCCGATACAAATCTTCGTGCCGTTTAAACTGAATGTGCACATATGGGCACATCGGGATTACCATTAATTTATTTTCACGCACGTAGGCCACCATTGCATCGAGCAGCATTTTAGCATAACCTTTTCCTTCTTTTGAAGTATCTACTTCGGTATGGTATACGGTTAAATCAGAGCCGTTGATATCGAAAATCATTTCGCCAACTTTTCCGTCTTCATCATAGATATCGAACGAACTTGGTTCTCCTTCCTGAATGTTTAATTTTACTTCTGCCATTTTTTCTAAATTAACTTTGGGAGTAATTTATCTAAATCTTCGCGTAAATGCTCGTGTTGGTGCGGCAATTTTAAATGCGTTCCCAATTCATTCAAAGGCTCATCAACGGTAAAGCCTGGATTTTCTGTAGCAATTTCGAAAAGTACGCCTCCTGGTTCGCGGAAATACAACGAGTAAAAATAATCTCGATCGATTTTTGGGGTAATCTGCAGGTTTTTACTCAAAATCTGTTCCCTCAATTCCATTTGAATATCTTCATTTTTTACGCGGAATGCTACGTGATGGTTGGTACCTGCCGAATTTCTTCCCCTGTGGCCTGCCGGTACTTCCAACAAATCTACAATGGCTGCATTTTCTACCGTATCGGTAATAAAACGGTAGCGGTTTTCTTCCTGTCCCAATAAACGGTAACCAAATAAATCGGTTAGTATTTTTGCAGTTTCATCTATACTTTGCAAGGTTAACGTAGTACTATGAAAACCTTTTGTTGCAGTATCTTTTTTAATATCAGTAGTTTCCCAGGGCTTTCTGATATCTGCTGTTTTGGGTACAATTAAACTTAACGATAAACCATCTGGATCTTTAAAAGCCAAAACCTGTTCGCCAAAGCGTTCGGTAATTACTTTTGTTTTAACATTTGCTGCTCCAAACCGCTCTAACCAGAATTGATGGCTGCCTTCAGGTACCGAATAACCAATTTCTGTTGCCATACCTACTCCTTCGATCCCCTGTCCTATTCCATCCCATGGAAAAAAAGTAAGGATTGTTCCTGCAGCCCCAGTTTCATCGCCATAATAGAGATGGTAAGTTCCAGGATCATCAAAATTAACCGTCTTTTTCACCAACCTTAAACCCAAAGTTTTGGTGTAAAAATCGAAGTTTTGCTGCGCATTCCCTGCTATTGCGGTAATGTGGTGCAGGCCTAAAATATTGTTGTTCATATCGTTTAAAATTATTTTATTGATTAATTATTTATTTTTAAGGTTTTACAATCCTGTTTCTAATAGCAATTCGTTGTGTCGAACAAAAGAAACCTGCAAAGTTAAACCGTTATCATTCCACATTTCGATTTTACCATAAAGTTGCTCGGTAAGGCCCGTCATTAAACTCATACCTAATGATTCGCTATCATCAGCGTCAAAATCGAGCGGCAAACCTATGCCATCATCGGCAATGCTTAACCTACAGGTTCCGTCTTCTATGGCTTGAAAGCTTATTTTTACATTTCCCTTTCTTTCGTTTGGAAAAGCATATTTGATTGTATTGCTAATCGCCTCATTCAACACAAGCCCTAGCGGAACTGCCTGTGCAACATCTAACTTAATCGTTTCTGTATTTAAGGTGAACTGGATTTTCTTTTCTGTTCCAAAACATTCGATCATATATTCTACCAGTTCTTTAATGTACCATTTCATATCAATTTCTGCCAGATTATCAGACTGATACAATTTTTGATGAATGAGCGACATGGCATGCATGCGGTTCTGGCTATTTCTGATGGCTACCAGCGCATCTTCATTATCCAGATAAGCAGATTGCGTATTGAGCAAACTGATGACAATCTGTAGGTTGTTTTTTACCCTATGGTGGATTTCGCGAAGGAGCCATTCTTTTTCTCCTAGTATTTTTCTAAGCAGTTCGTTCTGCGAATTAATTTCTTCTTGCTTTTGCTCCAGGATAAGATTACTACGTTTTTTTAAACGGTACCGGTTATAAATCAAGCCTACAAACAATGCCGCGATAAGCAATCCTCCGATAAAAATATACCTTACCCGTTCCTCATTGCCAATCCGGACTTGCTGCAACTGATTTTTCTGATTGAGCAATGCAATGTCTTTATCCTTCTTCTCGGTTTGAAATTCGATTTCCAACCCCGAAATCTGTTTATTCTTTTCGTTGTTCCAGATCGAATCTGTTAGCCTTTTATAGGTTTTGTAGTGTGCCACAGCCGACCAAGGCTTATTTAGTGCTGAATCTACATCAAACCAAAGCCTGTGTAACTGCGAAAGCGCCAGTAGGTTTTTTTGCTGTATACTTTGCTTTTCATGTTCTTTTAAATAGCTGTCGGCAGCTAAAAATTGCTTTTCATGGATCAGTTTCCTGATGATGCTGCGATATAAATAAATCTGGTTTGGATCATCTTTTGGCAGATCATGGTGAAATTTAATTAAGGTTTTGAAATAAGGTTCGGCCTTCCCATATTGTTCAATATCGTAATAGGTATTGAATAAAATATAAGGAATGCGGAGTTTCATCTGTGTGTCCGTTGGTGGATATTTTTTAATCAGCTCTTTCAACGCTGCTATTCCTTCCTCGAACCTTTTCATCCGAACATAAATGGTGGCTACATTGGCAATAATGGTTTGCATGTAGCCGGGATCTTTATAGCGTTCGGCAATTCTTTTAGCTTCTAACCAATAAGACAATGCTTTCTGATCGTTCCGCAAGTAATAATAGGTTAAACCTAAGTGGTTGTTTATAGAACTTCTTTGCAAACTGGTATCAGCCAGTTGATCGGCAGTTTTTTCGGCCAGTAAACCATATTTTAAGGCTTCTGAAAAATTACCAAGGCTGATATTGGTAATACACATGTTATTGTAAACCCCTTGCAACTCTTTAAAGCCAACAATCTTATAAACGGCAAGCGAAGTATCCATTAATTTTATGGCATAGGCAGGCTGACCTTTTATGTTATAATAATCGCCCAGGTTTTTGAGTGAATTACCTTCTTCTAACTTATTTCCTGCCTGGCGGTAAAAAACCAAGGATTTTTCGTTGTAAGCAATTTTCTTGTCCAGATCTGCCCCTTCATTGCCAAAAAGATTGCCCATAGCCGAATAAGCCTCTGCCAATTGATCTTTTAATTTCATCTTTGAGGTGTAAGCAATTGCCTGCTCATAAAGTTTTGTAGCCGAAACACGATCTCCCGATTCGCGAAGTATATTTCCTTTAAGTACCATACTCCGGGCTATTCCTTTCGGATATTCGATTTTACTGGCTAAAGCAAAAGCCTGTTCACGCAGTTGCATTGCCCTGGCCAGATCGGTTTTTAACTCGCCCGGCAAATTGAGGTAATAAGTACCAAGATCGATCCATAAATCTACTTTACTTTCTGTTTGACCAAGTCTGCGGAGTTTAATTTCAGCCGCCGCTACCTCTGTTTTCGTTCTAATTCCCTGCCCTTTTGCAAGGACAGGGTTTATCAGAACGATAGTAACCAACAAGAATTTGATTTTCGTGCTCAAAAATTTGATCGCGTTGTTTCTTGTCAACATGTTTTAAAGTTTAACATCGTTTATGCGTGGTTTTGTGCTGTAATAGCAAACTACCATCGCAATACCAGGCAGTAAGATACCAACAAGACCAAAAAGCTGCCCGATCCAGGCGCCAAGAAGACATCCAATTAAAAAGCCACCGAGTGTAATTAATCCTTTATTGATTCCCGAAAGGAAATCAGCATTTTTAAAACCGGAGTTACAAAAAGATCTGATATCGAGTGCAAACTGTGTTACATTACCCGTCATCATGGTTGTTGGTCCGTAGGTTTCCTTTGCAAATAGTTTCCCAAATGCATTCTGAAGCCCCATGGCAAAAACAACAATCATGGTAACCAGGTACATGGGCCAGGTGATTTCTCCATTATCGATATAGCCGAGCGAATAAGCAATTGCACCACCAAGCAACAGAATAATCCCTTCGCATAAAAGCAGAAAATGCCTGTTCGAAAATCTTGCCGATATCCAGCCTCCGGCCATAACCGAAAACATAAATATTGGAAAAGTTAACAATTTGATCCATGCATCGCCATCTGAGCCTTTAATCATTTGATAAGCGAATACAATAAAGTTTCCTGTAACGTGTGCCGAAAATATTTTATCAGCAGCAACAAAAGTAATCGTATCACAATAGCCAGCTATGATGGTCAATATCAAGGTTACAAACCAGATATTGTTCTGTTTTTCTTCCATTTTGTTTTTATTTTATGATAAATGCGCACGTAACATCCAAGCCATGGTTTCGTGTGTTTCCATTAAGCCGGTAATGTAATCGCTTGTTCCAGCATCTTTCAATGCGCCAGCATAATTGTCGATGTTTTCTCTTAAATGAATTAAAATACTTTCGTGGTCGGCAAGCAGCATTTTAATGTAGGTTGGCGCATCGTTTTTACCACGATCATCTTCAGTTAAATGTGTCAATTCGAGAAACTGTTTAAGTGATGCTGGTGCAAAATGACCGAGTTTGCGGATACGTTCTGCAACTTCATCAACAATATCTTCCAGTTGCGTGTATTGTTCTTCGAAAAATTTGTGCTTGTTATAAAAGTCTGGCCCTTCTACATTCCAGTGTGCTTTTCTTGTTTTTGTATATAAAACGTATTCATCTGCAAGAATTTTGCTTAATGAATGTGCCACCTCGGCAAGGTGTTCTGCGCTGATTCCAATTTTAGCTTCCATGATTTTGTGATTTTGATGTTTATGTGTTAATTAAAAAATGTATTGATTAAATAATGATCTATTGAAATGGTTCCGGGGCCAGTTAGCCATAAAAAAAGCATCGCTAACGTATACATGTAGGGTACATCGCGTACTTCTATCGGATCTTTACGGTGTACCACAAAGTAACCGATTGCTGTTACCCCAATTGATGGCAGCAGGAAAAGGCGGGTTCCAAATCCTATTGCAACCAGAAATGGCACAATGGTATCAGAAAAAGTGGCTACCAATCCATTCAGTTTATCTGGCAAACCCAAAGGATTGGGTACATGTTCTTTCTCTCCATTTTGTACGCGAAATTTTTTCATTCCATGAACCCTAAAGAGTTCGAGCATGAGCAGTACCCTGAAAACAAGTACGCCCCAGTTGTTAAGGTCTGATCCTAAATCAGAATATAACAGGTATTTGATGATATTTTCCATGGTTTAAAAAGCAAAACAAGAGCAGCCCAATGCGCCCCAAAATGCGGTATAATTGTTTACAGGCAGGTTACTGGTTCTTACCGCATCATGATTGTGGTGGTGCACATTACAGCTACCTACACAAGAGTGTACCATTGCTAAAACGGAATCGGTTCCATTTGAACTTTTCGTTTTTCCCTGTTGATTTGTTTTATGGGTAGCTGGTGAATAATATCCGTTATAATTTTTCGTCGGCGACCAATCGGGCAGAATAGTAATTTTGGGTGGCGAAAAGGAAGAGAAATCACCTTTACCATAAACAATTTTACCATCAACAATGGTTAAATCGGATTCGATGCTTTTGATCTGTTCATCGGCCACTTCGAAATAATCGTGGTTGAGTACGGCTAAATCGGCCAGCATCCCCACTTCGATATCACCTTTTTTTTGTTGTTCGTTCGAAAACCATGCGCTGCCCCTGGTATACAGTTCTAAGGCAGTTTCTCTTGATAAAACGGTTTCTTCACTGTAGATTTTTAAACCGCCAACTGTTTTACCCGCCGTTAACCAGAACATAGAAACCCATGGATTGTAACTACTTACGCGTGTGGCATCAGATCCACCACCAACAGGAACGCCCATTTCGAGCATCTTTTTAACTGGTGGCGTTTGCAACGCCGCTTTTGTGCCATAACGTTCGGTAAAATATTCGCCTTGGTAAGCCATCCGGCTTTGAATTGCGATACCACCGCCCAAAGCTTTTACGCGTTCGATATTACGTTCATCAATGGTTTCGGCATGGTCGAAAATCCAAGGCAAACCTGCAAAAGGAATATCTGCATTTACTTTTTCGAATACATTTAAAAACCGACTGATACTTTCGTTATAAGTAGCATGAAGCCTAAACGGCCATTTTTTCTCGACCAACAAACGCACTACACGTTCTAGTTCAGGCTCCATATTATCAGAAAGATCTGGCCTAGGCTGAAGGAAATCTTCAAAATCGGCTGCCGAAAAAACCAGCATTTCACCTGCTCCGTTATGGCGGTACATATCATCGCCCTGGTACAGTTTTACCGAATTGGTCCAATTCTCAAAATCTTCAAATTCGTGTTTCGGACGTTGTGTAAATAAGTTATAAGCGATGCGAACGGTAAGTTGCTTTTGTTCGTTCAACTCATTAACCACCTTATAATCGTCGGGGAAATTCTGAAAACCTCCCCCTGCGTCAATTACACTGGTAATGCCAAAGCGGTTAAGTTCAGTCATAAAATGACGGGTAGAATTTACCTGGTGTTCGTAAGAAAGTTTGGGGCCTTTTGCCAAAGTGCTATACAAAATCATGGCATTCGGACTGGCAATAATCAATCCGGTAGGTTCGCCGTTTGCGTCTATCTGGATTTCTCCACCCGGAGGCGCAGGTGTATCTTTGGTATAACCAACAGCTTTCAGTGCAGCACGGTTCATAAAAGCACGGTCGTACAAATGAAGAATAAAAACAGGCGTTTCGGGTGCAATGGCATTTATTTCTTCGAGTGTGGGCATCCTTCTTTCGGCAAACTGAAATTCAGACCAACCGCCTACCACGCGCACCCATTGTGGCGATGGGGTAATATCTACTTGTTCTTTAAGCATGCGTAAAGCATCTGCAAGTGATGGCACACCATCCCAGCGCAATTCGAGATTGAAATTTAATCCGCCACGGATCAAGTGGATATGCGAATCGTTGATACCTGGCACTACACGTTTTTTCCCCAGGTCGATCAGCCTTGTAGATGGACCTGAAAAACCCATTACATCAGCATCATTGCCAACGGCAACAAACTTTCCATCTTTTATGGCAACGGCAGTTATTTTCCCTTTATGTTTGGCAATGGTGTGTATTTTACCATTGAATAAAATCATGTCTGCACTCATCGTATTTCTCAATTTATGTGTTGATTAGTTTTTAATCGCTGAAATAGCTTGTTGGATACCTTCGCCTGCAGTGGTAAAAAATGCCGGACCAGCCAATAGAATTACTTTAGAAATGGGTTTAATGCTTGCCATTTTCTTTTCTTTTAACCAAACTTGCACACGATAAGCCTCGAAAATACCTTTCACCACGTTACCTGCAACCAGTGCTGTTGGCGAATCAATTCCGGCATCTTTTAAATCACTTGCGAAAGCAAAGTTGCTTACACCCAGTTTTAATGCCTCTCTCATTGCCACACTGCCTACCCCAGTCATTAATTCTGGTGTAAATTTGTTGCGATCGCCAAGGCCGATTAAAAGCAAATGTTTACCACCAATTGTGCCTTTAGGAGGGGTAATTAATAATGTTTCGTTAGCATGGCCCAGAAATTTTCCACTTTTACGTATTTCTGTCAGTAAACCTTTGGTATCGTGATCTAAATGTACCAAGCCATTTAAAGCTGGTGGAAGTGCAGGCGGGGAGTTAAAAATATCACCTTCTGTATACTCAAAAACACAGGCTACCTGTAATTCGCTTATCTGGGCCGAAGGACCTTGAACTACCCCTTCGATTGCAATGCCATCTACTGTTCCCCATACTTTAGCTGTTCCAAGTGCGGTGGTGGTGTTTTGTGCAAGTGCTGTTCCTGTAACAAATACCGAAAATATAATTATGGCTACCTTAAAGTTTTGGAGCACAAATTTTGATTGTTTAGTGAAATTGTTTTTCATTTTCTTATGTTAAAATTTATATGATACTTGAGCATTAAAAAACTTGGAATTGTCATTGAGTGGTACGATATCTTTGATGAAATCGCCTATCTTAAAATATTGCGCTCCGCAACTGAACGATAGGTTGTTATTGAATTTATAATCTGCGCTGATCAGATAAGTTGTACCGATAAAACGGTGGTTAGAAAGCGAACCTGCTATGTTAAAATTTCCACTGGGGCGATAAATGCCATCGTTTAAGGAGTATCTCCAATTAAAAACAACATCCGCCTGGGCACTTAACTTGTCTGTTAGGTTAAGGGTTAAATAAGGATGCAGATCGATTAAGTTGGAAGGCCCGATAAGTGGATTAAATCCAAAATAACCGCCTTTCGGATACAAAGGATTAAAGGTTTGGAGTTTCCCATCACCAGCTTTTTTGTCGCCAGAGATATAATCATTCCTCAGGTTAATAGATGGTTTAAATTTAGTTTCTTCAAAAGTATAACCAAACTCAATGGCCATTGTCCAAGCGTTAATATTGCCAGACCCAAACTTGCCAAACTGATAGGCCGCTTCCAGATTATAAATAAAGCCACCACCACTTTTCCAATATCGCGTAGCTAAAGTATGTCTTACTTCTTTTGCTATCCCCTCCTCAAACTCGGCATTATTGCGCCTGATGCCTAAATAATAGAAATCGAAATTTCCACCTTGTTGAATATTTAGATTTGAATAAGCGCCCCAAAGGTTTGCCTGGTGGCTCGGGCGGTTATCGAATACCCCAAAATTAACTTCGTCGGCTGCTAAAGCAAATGCATCGAGTGAGAACCGTGGTGTTGCATACATCAGTTTGGCTCCTGTAAAATATTGCCGAACGGTTGTGCCTTCTCTCACAGAAATTAGCCTGCCCGAACCATAATTAATCTCCTGTCTACCGAGCCTAATGGCTAGTTTATTTGATGGATCTTTAAGTATCCTATATTCGGCGAACAGGTTTTGTACCGCAAGTTGATCTTCATCAACGGGAGATGGTCCATATTTACTGCCGTTTTCGAGGGCACTGTTTACCTGAGCAAAAAACCGCAATCTGTCTCCAATATTTAAGTCGGTGTAGAGCGAATAACGTTGAAGAAATGAGTAGTTAAAACCCTGGTTTTTGATCCAATCTTCATTTATTCTCCCTCCGTATTCTGCTCTGATCTCGCCGCCAAAACTGAGGTAAAATTTTTTATTTGTTGAAAGCGGCAGGAACTTTAATGTATTGTAGAAGTTCCTGGCCGAATCTTTCAGGTTACTATAATCCTCATCGTAGCGCATCAATTTAATGCTTTGGGCAAATGCCGTTGCTGTTGATAAGCAAAAGTAAATTGCCACAACAAATGCCACATGGGGATAATTGGTTCTCATTTTTTTATTGTAATGAGGATTAGTGTTTTATCATTTTGTGTGCATATTGGATACCAAGGCCATAACCTGCACCATATTTTTTCATCAAAGTGGTTACGGGCTCATAAGTTTCTGTTCTGGCCCAGTCTCTTTGAAGCTCCAGAATATATTGTACAGAAGTTACTGGTTTTACACCCGCATGAACCATTCGCTGAATGGCACGTTCGTGTGCCTCATCGCTCACATCGCCACAGGCATCGGTGATGACAAAAACATCAAAACCTTCAGATAAGGCAGATAAAGCCGGACCAACGATGCATACACCTGTCCAAAGGCCTGCCAATACAAGTTTCTTTTTCCCTGTTCCGGTGATGGCCCTATAAGCAGGTTCATCTTCCCAGGTGTTCATTGAAGTTCTATCGATATAATTTGAAGTAGCCTGAGGATAAAATTCTTCAACCTCAGGAAAAACAGGACCAGAAAACGATTCTTCAGCAACTGTAGTTACAATGGTGGGCACCTTAAAAATTTTAGATGCGCCGCAAACAATTGCAACATTGGTACGAAGTTCGTTAATGGAAATGCTCTTTGTTGCAAAAGCCATTTGTCCTTCAAAATCAATTAATACTAATGCATGATTTTCTGGAGATAATAAGTCTGGTGATGGTTTCATAATTAAATATTTTTTGTTTCCCTCACTGTTCCAAGAAACATACCATCGAATAAAATACTACATACCAGCAACTTACATAAAATACCAAGGAGTATGATTTACGATATAGCGTTGATTTACGAATTTTATGATTGCTTTTACCGCGAAGAGACAAGCATTCGTGTTTTAACCACAGAGAAACGGAGGAAGGCACAAAGGGCACGGAGTTGGGTGCACATTCAATTACAGTAAGAACTATTTGATTAGAAAGTGCGATCAGCTGTACTCATTCCTCATCGGATCGTCATCCTGAACTTGTTTCAGGATCTTTTTAGAAAGATCTTTGATTTCAAAGATGCTGAACCAAGTTCAGCAGGACGCTGAAAGGGTTATACAAGCTCGGTGGTGCACCACACCCAATAACGAAATAATACAAAAATATCAACATACAATAAACTAATTAAACAATTAAAAATCAAATAATTAAATATTAAAATAACGAAATATCGTTACACATTTAATATATCAAAAATCACTATTTAAATTTATAAACCCTACTTTAGCGGCATGGAAAGCAAGAGCAGATTATCTGAAATTCAAAATCAAGAACATGCCATCCTAAACACAGAAGGAGTAACAGTACTTGAAAATGCATTATTACTTAAAAAGCTTGAGCAAAAAGAGAGAGAGAATGCAGTTTTATTATCATTAAGTAATTCCATTGCTTCTATCCGGAACAAACTCGATCTGTTTGAAGTTATTGATCAGAAACTTAAAAAACTGTTCGATTTTGATGATTTTGTAATCTGTTTGATAAACGATGATCAGGAAACTCATAGCGCTTTCATTTACAACCAAAAAGAAGATTTTCTTAAAACTGCCGGTGTAGCACCAGAATCATCAAAAAAATACACGCTAGATGATGGCATGTGCAGGGCAATGATTTCATCAGAAAAACCAATCGTTTTTAATGTTGAGGAAGTTTTAACATGGAATGATGCACCTGCATGGTTAACATTTTGGCACAATAAGGGCATTAAAGAGATGATTGGTTTAAAAATGGTCGACCGCTCTGGATGCATTGGTTTCTTTTATCTATACACTAAAAACCTAAATTCATTATCAAACATATATTTTGATTTACTGCATGGCATTTCGCTGCAAATTTCAATAGCGATATCGAACATTCTTGCCAATGAAAAAATAGAGCAACAGCTGGTAGAAATAAATGCATACCAACAAAAACTAGAGGACGAAAAAAGTTACCTACAAGAAGAAATCCAACATAAATACAATCATTCTGAAATTATTGGTCAGAGCCAGCAGATAAAAGGAATTTTCCACCTGATAGAGCATGTAGCGGCCACAGATAGCACCGTGCTTATTATTGGGGAAACGGGTACAGGAAAAGAACTGATTGCAAGGGCGTTACACAATTCATCACTTCGACACAATGAACTGATGGTTAAAATCAATTGTGCTGCAATCCCGGCTAGCTTGGCGGAAAGTGAACTTTTTGGGCACGAAAAAGGCAGTTTTACAGGCGCAACAGAGCGACGGATCGGTAAATTTGAGCTTGCCCATAACGGAACGCTTTTTTTAGATGAAATTGGCGAGCTTCCACTTGATCTTCAGGTAAAGTTACTAAGGGCACTACAAGAAAAAGAAATTGAGCGGATTGGCGGAAAAGGTGTAATTAAAACAAATGTTAGAATTATCGCCGCAACGAACAGAAACCTGTTAAAAGAGGTAGAAAAAGGAAATTTTCGGAGTGATTTATATTACCGGTTAAATGTATTTCCAATTTCAATTCCGCCATTGAGGGAAAGATTAGAAGACATTCCATATTTAACAGGTTTTTTTATTGATCGCATTTCAAAAAAAACAGGCCGGCAGGTAAATTCAATTTCCAAGAGCGCCTTAAACAAGTTAATGCTTTACCCTTGGCCAGGAAATGTGAGAGAGCTGGAGCATCTGATTGAACGGAGCATATTGTTATCCTCAGGCAGCATACTAAAAGAAATACATCTTCCCAAGATAGATAGGAATGAAGCCATTAGTAATACGGAAGAACAAAAAATCAAAAGCATTCACGAAAACGAACGCGATCATATCCTTTCGATATTAAAACGCTGTAAGGGCAAAATATCCGGTGTTGGCGGCGCTGCTGAAATCTTAAATATTCCAGCCACTACACTCAACTCAAAAATTAAAAAATTTAAAATTACTCGAGAACATATCTTAAACAAATAATCAAGGATGAGATTAAATAGAGTGTTTCAAAGTATCGCAGCTTCCAGGTACCTCAATCCAATCATGATTTGCACTGTTACGATCGGGATTTTGAGTTTAATGATGTTCAAAAGCCATAGCAGTTTAGCTAGAATCCAGGAAGATAACCTAAATCAAAAGGATTCACTTCAAAAGCTCAATAAATTGCTAGCTGAATCAGCACCAGATACCAACCGTGTCAAATACCTGATCAATATTGCCAATCATTTTATCAATCAAAAGGAAAACAAGCAGCTAAATTTAGTGAAAGCGCTCCCATACCTTCAAAAAGGAAGCCTTTTAAACAATCAACTGAAGTCTTCAAACTGGAAATTTCGCACCCTGATGGTTTACGCCAATTTCTTAAACAAGAAACATTTACGCGTGCAGCAGGCACTCACCTATGAAAAAGCACTTGCAATTGCAAAAAAGATTGGAAATAAACATTTTGAGGCCAGCGCATGGTATGCCTATTATGTTAATGTTCCTGATACGGTTTCGGATTATAAAAACAAAACATTTTATCAGCGCGCCGCTAATGCACATGCACTATATAAGAAAATCGGCACTTCTTTCCACGAAAAATACAGAGAAGCCACGCTCTTAAAAACAATGGCCGATTTCCATTTGGAGGAAGAGAAATTTGATCTATCAATACAAGAGCTTTTTGAGGTGATCGCTTTAGATAAAAAGTTTAAACTTCCAGATTTACCAATGGCTTATGATTTACTTTCGGCAGTTTACGAAAGAAAAGGAGAATTGAGTAAGGCCCTAAATTGTGCATTGCTGAGCGTAAAAATTGCACAAAACAATGGTGAGGAAGTGCTCGATACTTATTTAAACAGAGTGGGTTCTGCTTACGAGGCTTTGGGCAAGGCAAAAGAAAGTATATCATGGTATAGCAAAACACTTAACGCTCAGGACAAAAAAGACCCTTACCGCTTTATCACAGCATACGCCATTACCAGCCAGATGATAAAATTGGGTGAAGCTAAAAAAGCGCTCTCTATACTCGAAAAAACATGGAGCGAGGTTGGCAGTCCATCTGGCGGACATCAATATTTTATGTTTCTGGCATTTGGAGAGTGTTATGCTGCGCTAAAAAAATTCGATTTAGCTAAACAGTATTTCAATAAACTACTGGAAGATGCTACGTTAAAAACATATTCAAACCCATTCCAAACTTCAGTTTTCTTCTCTGTAAGCGAATTTTACTTTGCCCAGAACAAATACGAGCTTGCACTACAATTTGCAGAAAAAGCAAGAGAAAATCAGATTAGCATGACCCTGCCCAGGCAGATCCGTTTAAATGAAATTCTTTACAAAATAGATGCCTCTACCAATCGGCCAGCTGAAGCCATTGTTCACCTGCAAAACTTTCATAAGCTTAGGGATTCTATTTTTAGCCAGGAGAACTTAAACACAATTGAACGGTTAAAAATCGAATTTCAGGCCTCACAAAAAGAAAATGAAAACGAAATTCTGAGGAAAAAATCACAATTGCAGAGCCAGGAACTTAACCGCATTCAATGGATCAAAAACGCCACTATTGTTGGCCTAGCCTTTTTAACAATTTTAATCCTTTTAATTTATGGCAGGTTTAGATTGAAAAAGAAACTTCATGATACACTGATGAAGAAAAAGGCTGATATAGACCTCGCTTATGCTCAACTGGAAATTAATGTTCAGCAAAAAAACAAACTGATCGAAGAAAAGGAGAGCTTAATTAAGGAAGTGCACCATCGGGTTAAAAACAACCTGCAGCTCACCATGAGTTTGTTAAACAGCCAAAGTTATTACCTCGAAGATTCATCGGCAATTGAGGCGATAAAGGAGAGTCAGCACCGGCTTAAAAGCATTGCATTAATTCATCAAAAGCTTTATCAAACAGATAATGTGGCCACTATAAATATCCATCCATATATTGTAGAGTTGGTAGAATATTTAAAAGAAAGCCTGTCTTACGACAAGAGGTTAACCTTTGATCTGGACATTTTAAACCTCGAACTCGATATTGCAAAGGCAGTTCCACTGGGTTTAATTATTAATGAGGCCATTACCAATATTTTCAAATATGCTTTCCCAAATATGGCCGGAGGAAAGATTTCAATTAGTTTAAAGGAGTATCAGGAGGCGCAATACAAATTGTTAATTAAAGATAATGGCATTGGTTTAGCCCCTGATTTTGACTATGAACAAAGCCGTACTTTAGGTCTTACTTTAATGAAAGGGTTAAGTGCACAAATCGACGGCATTTTCAGTATGGAAGATAACCATGGTGTTTTGATAAGCCTGATCTTTGCAAATACGCCAGAAGATTTATTATTATCGGATGATTAAATTTAAGATGATGACTGAAAAAATTTTAATCGTTGAAGATGAATTTATTGTAGCCCACGATCTGCAAATGATTTTGCAACGTGCAGGTTATACAGTTGCCGGCATTGCCGACTCGGTAAAAAGCGCTGAGGCCATACTCGAAAAACAACATGTAGACCTGGTTCTTTTGGATATTTACCTGAAAGGCAGACTTACGGGAATTGATCTGGCTCAACAGCTGATGAAAAGTCAGATCCCTTTTATTTATATTTCGGCCAATTCGAACGAAAAAGTATTGGAGACGGCCAAATCTACTGCTCCTTATGGTTTTATTGTTAAACCCTATCGGGATCGTGATGTGCTATTGAGTATAGATATTGCCCGGTATCGTAAGGAAAATAGCAACAACATGAAAATGAGCAGCGAACTTTTCATGCGCGATTTTATTGTAGATATCTCCATGAAATCGTTAACCTGGCAAAAGAAAATCTTATCAATAGCAAGTGCTTTTCAACCTTATATCCCTTTTGATTTTATTGCACTTTCGGGCATTGGAAAAGATAAAAAGCGGTACAGCGAAATTGGGATTACCAGGAAAAATTTCGACCAGTATGATTTATTTACAGTTAATGAGTTTTTAACCTATACAGGTTTAAACAGAGCGGAATACAATAAAATTAACCAATTAGTGCCCGAAACCACAGCGGATGCCATTTACATCGGTGATGATTTTGAAGCGGTTAAAAAAGCTGCCGCGATGAAAAATTTAATCGCCAGTACTTATCATCTTCATTCCAACCTGGTAAAAACATTCTATTTGGAAAATGGCGACCAGATTAGTTTCTCATTTTACAGCAGAACAGAAAACATTTACCAGCAGGCGCATATGGAAATGCTTAATTTCCTGTCAGGCACACTAGCAAAAAAGCTGGTTCATATCATCGAACTTGAAAAAGCCGGAACAGATTCGGTTTCACATCAGGAAAGTGATCATTATCCCCTAGCTAAAAAAGATTTTGAAAATATTATCGGTAAAAGCACTGCCATATTGAGTGTTTTAGATAAGATAAAAATTGTGGCACCAACCGATACATCGGTATTGATTACCGGAGAAAGTGGAACAGGAAAAGAGGAAATTGCAAAAAGCCTGCACCGTTTATCGCATAGAAATGCCAAACCTATCGTTGCAGTAAACTGTGCTGCATTACCTGGCAATTTAATAGAATCTATTTTATTTGGTCACGAAAAAGGAGCCTTTACAGGCGCTGTTAATACGAGAATAGGAAAATTTGAAGAGGCCAATGGCGGTACCATCTTTTTAGATGAAATTGGCGAAATGCCATTCGATCTCCAGGCCAAATTGCTTCGGGCCCTGCAAGAGAAAGAAATTGAGCGCATTGGCGGTAAACATCCTATCTCCGTTGATTTAAGAATAATCGCAGCTACCAACCTTAATTTAGAAAAAGAAATTGCAAAAGGCCGGTTCAGGCTTGATCTTTTCTATCGCCTTAATGTTTTTCCGATACATGTTCCTCCACTTTGCCGACGTAAAACCGATATTCCGTTATTGGCTGAATATTTCGTCCAGAAACATGCAAAGGCCGTAGGTAAAAACATTTCGGAAATCTCACCCGATTTTATGGATCGGTTGATGTTATATGATTGGCCCGGCAATATCAGAGAGCTGGAGCATGTGATTTTAAGAAGTGTTCTGCTTTCATCAAATGGGAAACTTGACCCCAATCATTTGGAGCTTGGAATTAAAAAAGAGGAACCTCTTTCCCAAAATGGAATAAAAACGATTATAGATAACGAGAGAGATCATATTATCAGGGTTTTAGCGCTTTGCAAGGGTAAGGTTGCAGGCAGTGGTGGCGCAGCCGAATTACTGGGCATTCCGGCAACTACCTTAAATTCAAAAATAAAAAAACTCGATATTCAACGCTCATGATATTTAGTAAATCAACGATATATCATGAATTTTAAAACCAACAAAACCGAGCAAAATACTGATAAACAAAAACTTAGCTATTGGTATTTTTCTTGATTCGATAGCTCTGTATAAATTAAAAAGAAAGTTTTATTTACTCTTGGTTTATACATTACGCTCGCTGAAATTGAAGATGAAACAGAAGATATTAATTGTAGAAGATGAATTTATTGTAGCCAACGATCTGCGGATTATGCTCGAAAAAGCTGGTTATAAAGTGTGTGGGATAGCGCCTTCTGTAGTAAAGGCGCTCGAATTGATCGCAACTAAAGAACCCGACTGGATATTATTGGATATTTTTTTGCAGGGCGATAAAACAGGAATTGATTTAGCTGGCGAGCTTACCGAAAAGGGAATTCCTTTTATTTACATTTCCGCAAATACCAATCAGGGGATCTTAGAAGCCGCAAAAGCAACTCTACCTTATGGTTTTTTGGTTAAACCTTTTCGCGAAAAAGACCTCATGGTGATGCTGGATATTGCCCGTTACAGGCATGAGCAGAACCTGAAATATAACCATCATGCAGAACCATCGCTTCATAAACAAATTGAACATATTGCAGAAAAACAAGAGTCTGTTTCAGAACGACTGAAACAAATCAGTGTAGCGTTACACCCTGTTGTACCTTTTGATTTTTTCTGGATTACCAGATCGACTCCACGTACAACCACAAAAGATGTTTATATCAGCCGCGTTGCCGATGGAAAATTTAATATCCTGAACACTGATATTTTATTGAAAGAAACCCATATTTCAGGTCGTGATTTTAAAGCATGGAATACTACGGCAATTGTTCACAATGGCAAACCGATCTTTAATGGATACGATTTCCGAAAATTGAGAATGGAAAGCTTATGGATACAGGCACTTTCAGACAGTTACAAACTAGAATCAGCGCTAATTACCGACATTGAAAGAGATGGCGATATATTTCAGTTCGTTTTTTTTAACCAGCTTTCGGATATTTACACAAAAGTTCATTCGGGCATCATCAACCAGTTTAAGAAAAGCCTGGAGCTTGTTTTAGATAAAATTATCCTTAACAAGGATAATGTAGCAGAAACGCCAAGCGTGAGCGCACCTGTAATTGAAAAGCCAATCATTAAAAAAGAACAAACTATAGAAATCGCAAAGGATTTTAACGGCATTATTGGTAACAGCACTTTACTGCATGCTGCTTTTAAGAAACTGGAACTGGTGGCGCCAGATGATACTTCAGTACTTATTTTGGGCGAAAGTGGTACCGGAAAAGAAAAAATCGCACAGACCATCCATAAATTATCTCCCCGAAAAAACAAAACATTGGTTACCGTAAACTGTGCTGCATTACCCCTAACATTAATTGAATCGGAACTTTTCGGGCATGAAAAAGGTTCTTTTACAGGTGCAAATGAAAAACGTATCGGCAAATTCGAACAGGCTGACGGGGGTTCGATTTTCTTGGATGAGATCGGTGAACTTCCTTTAGAAGCACAGGTAAAACTATTAAGGGTACTCCAAGAAAAAGAAATTGAGCGTTTGGGTGGAAATTATACCAAAAAGATAAATGTTAGGATTATTACGGCAACTAACAGGAATCTGGAGAAAGAAGTTGCTGAAGGCCGTTTCCGCTTAGACTTATATTACCGCTTGAATGTTTTTCCGATCGAATTACCTTCTCTTAGAGATCGAAAAGAAGATATACCTGCTTTAGTTGCTTATTTTATCGATAAATATGGTAAAAAAGGATCATCATCAGTTACTTCAATATCTACTGATGCACTAAATGAACTGCAAGGTTATGACTGGCCAGGAAATATCAGAGAACTAGAACACCTGATTGAAAGGACTATGCTTTTAACCGAAGGCGATACGATAACTAAAATTGAACTTCCAAATTTGACCACTGCTACAAGTTTTGCTCAGGGCGATCATTTTAATGTTAAAACGATGGAAGAAATGGAAAGAGAGCACATTATGAACATCTTAAAATTGTGTAAAGGCAAAATATTTGGTCCTGGCGGTGCTGCAGAAATCCTTAACATTCCCTCTACCACCTTAAATTCTAAAATTAAAAAACTAGGGATAAAGTTTGAATTTGTTAAATAAGCGGTTAGTCCGAAGTCGGTAGTCTGGAGTCCAGAGTAGATTAAACTCCGCGATTTGTCACCCTGAGAGATAATTTATTGGATAAAAATCAATATAAATAATATGTTCTGAAGGAAATGAATAACTCGGGGTATCGTCTTTCACAAATAGCAAATACAGATTAGCCTACCTAATAAGATCGCTTCAATTTACTGATACACAAACTACTTTATTGCTATTTTACCATGCGGAATTTTAGTATCTGATAAATCAATCTGCATTTCCTGTTTTCTGATTACCTCATCGCTAAACCCTTTTTCCTTACGGATTTTGTGAAGTTCTTGCCTTTGTATATGATAAATATCTTTTAAAATTTGGTTATAAACTTCCATCTCCGCATTTTCGATAGCTTCGCATTCCATCGATTCTAATCTTCTGGATGCGTGATTTAAACTGTTCTCCAGTTCATTTTTCAACCCTTTTACCAATTCAATTCCTTCAATCTCCTCAGCATAATTTTCTTTCAAACGGTTTAACGAAACCTTTAAAAGCCTCTGTTTAATGCTGGCTTCTTGCTGTTCATCAGGCACCAATGGATCAATTTCAGAAATATGAATTGCCTTAATAATATAAGGCAACGTAAGCCCCTGAAAAACCAGGGTAACCAAAATTACCACGAATGTGATGAAGATAATTAAGTTTCGATGTGGAAAATTAATATGGGCAGCAGTGGTAATGGGCAACGAGAGCGCCGCAGCCAAAGAAACTACGCCCCGCATACCGGCCCAACCAATAATTAAAGGACCTTTCCAGCCAGGGTGGGCTTCACTCCTTCTTACCTTGGCTGATAGCCACCGCGGGATAAAAGCAACCGGATAAATCCAGGCAATGCGGAGCACAATTACAAGCACACTGATGATCAATCCATAGCTAAAGGCCTCCCAAAGTGAATACCCCTCTAATCCAGCCATGATGATTGGCAGTTCCAAGCCGATTAGAATAAATACCAAAGCATTGAGGATAATGGTTAGTGTTGCCCATACATTGATGGCCTGTAAACGGCTTTGTCCATCAACAAAAATCTCGTGCGATCGGTATGACAAAAACAAACCACCGCTAACTACAGCCATTACCCCCGAAAAATGAAATTGTTCTGCAGCCAGATACATAAAATAAGGTGAAATTAAGGTAATAGCCGCATCAATACTCGGTGTTGTGGGTAAAAATCGATGAATAAGATACAATACGTGCGCTACTGCCAAACCAATTACAATGCCCATTGCAGTGCTTAAGAAAAAATCACCTGCAGCACCCGAAAGTGAAAACTGGCCCGTAATTACAGCAGCTAATGCAAAGCGAAGCACAATTAAACTGGATGCATCATTAACCAAACTTTCGCCTTCTAAAATGGTAGTAATGCGCTTGGGTATTTTAATGTTCTTTAATACAGATGTTGCTGCAATGGCATCCGGTGGAGAAACAATGCCGCCCAGCAAAAAGCCCATGGCAAGTGTAAAACCAGGGATCATAGAAGAAGTTAAAAAGGCAACGGCTACCGAAGTGATGATAACCAAGCCAAAAGCAAGAAAGCTGATTGGTCTGCGCCAACGCCAGAAATCATTCCAGGAGGTATACCAGGCAGCCTCATAAAGCAAGGGTGGAAGAAAAATTAGAAATAT
>Ga0308165_1000848_pt1 | contig 47757 bp, 44 predicted proteins | sample PhyWR2_FD_201032 | JGI IMG/M metagenome (GOLD analysis project Ga0308165, IMG submission 201032) | Phyllosphere microbial communities from UC Gill Tract Community Farm, Albany, California, United States - DLSLW.R2 | ecosystem: Host-associated > Plants > Phyllosphere > Unclassified | place: USA... | reverse complement strand
TGACCCAGCAAGCAAATGGTAATTCTTTAACATTAAGAAATTAAGAACATTAAGGGGATTTTCTTAACTATCTTAATTTCTTAATGGTCACAAATAGTTTAGTGGTTATCCTACTGATTGGTGACTCACCAGCCAGATTCTTTTCTATTGGTTGATGTCTTAGCAAGCAAATGGTAATTCTTTAACATTAAGAAATTAAGGACATTAAGAGGGATTTTCTTAACTATCTTAATTTCTTAATGGTCACAACTAGTATAGTGGTTATCCTACTGGTTGGTGTAGCACCAACCACATGATAATCAATTATTTTTTAGGTTTGGCGGGAATAAAATCGCCTAAATAACTGCATTCGCCGGCAGCAACCTGGTAAAAAGGCGTTTTGTTATAATTCAGCCTTAATTCTACAAAGTACGGGTTGTTGTAATTTGCTTTTATAAAATTTTTCCACTTCACATCTTTTGTATCGTAATAAGAAAAAGATAAAGGGTGAGCATTCATAATAATCTGCTTCTGAAGGCATTTCGCCAGCATAAAGGTACATTTAGCTTTAAAATCAGGGTTGGTACTTAACGAACGTGCTTTTAAATACCATGCCTTTGCTGTTTGCGCTTTTTTATAATCGCCATCATAAACATATTTAGCCGGTGCGCTATTATCGTACGACGACCAGTCGTAACTGATTAAAAACCAGCTGTTACCAAAATAGCCGGTCTGGTAAATGGCATTGGCCATTTTATAATAATAATTGGCTGCATTTTTTTTGTCGCTTACAATTAATTTCTGCAGCTGGAGCATCTGGGCAGCAAATACTTTTTTGCTTACAGATGTTTTAGCGGTTACATATTGTTTTGGATAATCGTTAATCGTTTCGATGAAAGGATTGGCAAACAACTTTGAATCGGCTTCACTTACATAATAATTCTCTGGATTGAAGTAGGTGTGGCTTGCCGAAACTTTTGCAAACATTTGAACCGCTTTATCATATTGATGGGTACGTAAATAAGTTGTACCATAAAGCTCGTAAAAATCGTCGTTTTTGAGCTGGTTTAAGGCCAACGACAATAACGCCGTAACATCGTTACCCGCTGTTTTTGTTTTGTAAACAGCCAGGCCCTGCATGCTTTTCGGACTTAAATATTTTTGCCAAAAGGAAATGCTCTGGTAGCTTATGTTTTGAAAAAGGCCGTTTTCTTTTAGGGTTTTATAGCATAAATCCCCTTTTACCATAGCCAATGCAGCTTTTGCAGTGTCGCCTAAATTAATATAGGCTGGAGCTAAAATCTGTTGGTAAAAGTTTCTGGTAGTGCGCGAGAAGCGCTTTTCGGCCCTGTCGTAATCGTAATAATAGCTTTGGTTGGGTACTTCCCTGTTTTCCTCAAAACGCTTTTCGTCTAGCCATTTTAAGGTAGGCAAGAGGTCGTTTTCGTTAAAGGGATTGCCTTTTTTGATGTTTTTTGCTTTAATAAGCAGGTCGATAATCCGGTATTGATCGCGTAATCTTTCAGGCAGTTTATCCGGTTTTAAAAGGGCAAGGTAATTGGAAGCCAAAAAATCCTTGTTTTCCATCCACGATAAATACGCTGCGGTTAATGTGCCGATTTCCGGCTGGGGATATTTCTTTTCGGTAGCTAATTTTACGGCAAAATCCCTGATCTTATTTAATTCTTTAAGGTTAACATTTCTAATGCTGTCTTTATATTTAGGCCTATCGTCCGAAAAATAGCTGTTATAAGCAACTTTGGCGATGTCGTTGGCATCAATCAATGCTTGTTCGAGCTTATTTACTTCGCGTACCAGCAAGGTTCCATTAAGCAGGCTCTTTGGTTCGTAACCGTACACTTTGCTTAAGCTTTCTATACTGTTATCAGAATTTCCAAAACCATTTATTGCCCAGATATTTGCCTTCTCATTATCCGTTTTGGCATATTTTAAAGCGCCGTTTACGGGTGTACTGTTATAATAATAGTTTTTATAAGCCTGTATCCTGCGCTCAGGGTTACTGGCAAATACCTTCGAAAAAAGAAAGGCAGATTCTTCCGGATTTCCTAACCGGCGCGTAGAACCTGCATATAAGGCAAGTCCCCAACCTTTAACCGCACTGTTTAATTTACTCGTTTTAATGTACTTTTCGTAAGTGGATTTACTTTCGGGGTGTAAACCTGCAAAATGGTACATCCTTGCCGATTGATAGGCATAGCGCAAGCGTAAGAAATCATCTTTTTCAGCTTCGGCCAATTTTAAACCCTCATTTGCTTTGGTAGCCATTGCAGCAGTATCGCGTGGTTTCGCATCCCACAGGTCGAAAGTTACATTGGCCAGGGGTTCGCAGCTTTTGGCAAAGCGGTAGTATTTTAAAGATTCTTTGCGTTTGCCCAGGGCCTGTACAAAGCTGTTTTTCTGTAGGCTATCGGGCAATTGGGCAAGGTTACCATCAAAGTTTGAAAGTGTTACGCTGGTGGCACTATCGGTTTTATACATCACCTTCAGCACATCTTCTTTTTTAACGCTAAGGTATTTTGCCCATTCGCGGCTGTTGATATCTGGTTCGCTCTCCACATCTTCATCACGGCTTAAATACACCATTTCATTATAGGCGAAAGGGGCATATTCATCACCTTCAATATTGTTATGGAAATAGGTAATGTAATAATCATAGGGGTCAATCTCACCGCCACAGGCAAGATTTACGGCAATTTCGCCGAAAAAAGTAATCAGGAATACGCTAGAAATGAGCGATAACTTTTTGAAAGTCTTCATTGGTAAAATGTTTTAATAGGTCGGTGTCGAGATGGTAAAAAAGTAAATTTCGTTCTTCAGGCCTTAAATATCGCGATAAAAATTTAGAGGTAGAAAGTAAATCTTCCGGAGAAACCTCTTCCCATCTTACCACATCCCCCTGCTTCAGTCCCGCCTGGGGATAATCTTGTAATAAGTCGTACAGAATAGAGTTTTCCCTTTGTTTAAAAAGCTTTTTGTCTTCCAGTTGGCTTTTGCTGATGCGTTTAGAAATCCCAGCATATTGTTTGTTCCTGAATACCACGGCCCATTCGAAAATTGGCAAAGCTACATCAAGTTTGAGCGGATAGTTAGCGAGATCATTTTTTAGGTAAATATCCATCTCATTTTGATCGAGTATGGAGTTTTGTTCACCGTACTTACGGAGATTGCCCATATTGTAACACATCAGGATAGCCTTTTCGGCAGGAGGTACACCACTCGATACAATGTTTTTAACCTGATGGAGCCTTAAGGTTACCGAAATGGTTTTGCCCTTTAAAAGCGGGTTGGCTTTTAATTGCTCCAAAAATTTAAAGTACCTGTTTCTGGTGGTTTTGGTCCAATCGCAATCAATCTGTATTTCACTATAATTTTGCTTCCCGGCTTGTTTAACCTTTTCATTTACAAATTTGGCAATGCGGTTGGCCATAACAATGGTTTGTAGGGTATCGATCTTGGTAAAAACCTGGTTAACGATAAACACCACGGGAACAATATTGAGCTGTTGGCCGATAGGATCTGAAAATTTAATGGGCGAAACCGGCACGGGCAGTTGCAGATCGGGATTAAAATCTACATCCATAATGCGCACATATAAAGATTTTGCTTTAAACTGATCAAGATAAATGGTTTCTGCCTTATTGTTGCGGTAATCGGTTTTCCAATAGTAGAAAGTAGGATGAACGATTGATTTTTGCTTACAGCCTAAGAAGAGAAATACAGAAATCACTAAAATACTTATCTTGCGCATATCAATTTTATTGAACAAAAATAGGATAAAATGCGGGCAGTTTTACAAAGAGTTACACAAGCAAGTTGCAAGGTTGATGACCAGATAACAGGAGCAATTGAAACGGGGTTTTTGGTGCTTTTAGGCATAGAAGATGCCGATACCTCAGAAGATTTGGATTGGCTGGCGCAAAAAATTATAGGCATGCGTATTTTTGGCGACGAAAATGGAATGATGAACAAAGCCCTGGCCGATGTTGACGGAAATATTCTTTTGGTTAGCCAGTTTACCTTATTTGCCGCTACTAAAAAAGGCAACAGGCCGGGTTTTACAAGGGCAGCCAGGCCCGATACGGCCATTCCGCTTTATGAAGGAATGATTGCAAAACTTTCTACCCTGCTCGGAAAGAAAATAGCAACCGGAATTTTTGGGGCTGATATGAAAATAGCCTTATTGAACGATGGCCCAGTAACCATTATGATGGATACCAAAAATAAGGAATAGTAACTGCTGTAGCCGCAAGTAATGCCAAGGGACTGTCAAAATCTTGATCATTCATTTATAAACTATGTGAAATTAAGGCAATATGGAAGGTAAAAATGCAAACCGGTTAATAGAGAATGGCTATCTGGTGTTTTTTCTGCTGTTAAAGCTAATTTTATCATACCTACTGGTTAATCCGGTTTACGAACTGCACCGCGATGAGTTCCTGCACCTGGATCAGGCCAACCATCTAGCGGCAGGTTTTACCTCAGTTCCACCGTTAACCTCACTGTTTTCATGGCTGATTAAAGCTTTGGGCAGTAGCTTTTTTGTGGTGAAACTCGTACCCGCGTTATTGGGTGTTTTTACCATCGTGTACTGCTGGAAAATCACCGATTTTGTGAAAGGAAATTTATTAGCCAAATGCCTGGTTGCAGTGGCCTGCATCTGTTCTTCTCTGTTGAGGTTAAATACCCTTTACCAACCCAATTCTTTCGATGTTTTGGCATGGACGGCCATATTTTTTTACCTTTTAAAATATTTTGATCAACGCGGGGCCAGGTATCTTTATGCCTTTGCCATTTGGGTAGCACTAGGTTTTTTAAATAAATACAATATCCTCTTTTTAATACTGGGCTTGGTTCCAGCGGTTTTGATTGCGCCACAACGTAAAATATTTACAGATAAACATCTTTATCTGGCTATTTTGTTGATATTATTAATTATTTCGCCAAATATAATCTGGCAGATTAATAATCACCTGCCAGTGCTTACACACATGAAACGCCTGCAGGCAACCCAGTTGGTGCATGTAAACCGGATCGACTTTTTTATCGGCCAGGTGCTCTTTTTTATCAATGGAATATTTATACTGTTCGCAGGTATTGGAAGTTTGATTTTCTATCCAGATTTTCGAAAATACAGGTGGATTATCCTTACCTATTTTATAACCCTTATCCTATTTAGCTATTTCCGGGCAAAAGATTATTATGCCCTTGGTTTGTATCCGGTTCTATTGGCTTTTGGCGCTGTTTATCTAGAGCGGGTTTTATCAAAGAAATATATATTAATTACTTTCCTGTTTGCCTTTACAATAGGCTCATTTATTTATTTGATGCCCCTCATTATGCCGGTTTACAGTCCTGATGAAATTATAGCCCACCATAAAAGGTTTGAACGGGTGGGTGCCCTGCGCTGGGAAGACGGTAAAAACCACCAGTTGCCTCAAGATTATGCCGATATGCAGGGATGGAAAGAAATGGCCGCATTAGCTGATAAGGCCTATGAAAAAGTTAAGGATAAATCGGCCTTATTGGTGCGCGCCGATAATTATGGGCAGGCGGGGGCTGTTAATTACTATTCTAAACACAAAGATATCAATGCGGTATCCTATAACGCCGATTACCTGTATTGGTTTAAAATGGAAAAACCGATCAAAGATTTAATTTTGATTAGGGAATGGGATGATGAAGATCCACAGCGGAAAAAGGAACAGCCATTTTTTGGCAGGATCACAAAAATTGGGGAGGTGAAAAATAAATTTTCGCGAGAATATGGTGCCAGCGTGTTTTTACTCGAAGATGCCAATATTGACGTGAACAGGGTAATAAAATCTGAAATAGAAGACGAAAAACGAAGTAATTAGCCCAGATTACCTTTGACAATCTTATCTGCACCAGGCCTGTAAGATTGTTAAAGGTTAATAATAGTTGTATCATTCATTCGCCTCCCGGTTTTTATGCGATAACCTTTGACAATCTTATATGCACCAGGCCTGTAAGATTGTCAAAGGTTAATCAGATCCGCATTCCCTGCTGTCGATAGGGAAAAATAGTATTCGTTCAATCTTGGTTTATGTACAAAGTTTTGTGCTTTGAAAGTGCCTGCTGGTTTTTAGACGCATTATCTTTGACAATCTTATCTGCACCAGGCCTGTAAGATTGTCAAAGGTTAATATAATAGTTGTATCATTCATTCGCCTCCCGGTTTTTATGCGATTACCTTTGACAATCTTATCTGCATCAGGCCTGTAAGATTGTCAAAGATTAATATAGTCGTTGCATGATTTGCATTCTACAAAGCTGATTATTAGGAAACCGGTGGTTCAGTATCTTTTGGCGGTCTTCAGCCCCGCTTTTTGGCACGAGTTCCGATGAAGGATCGGAAGCTCTTCCCTGTAACCGGGTTTATCTACATAGTTTTGTGCTTAGAAAGTGCCTGCCGATTTTTAGAGTCATTGCCTTTGGCAATCTTATATGCATCAGGCCTATGAGGTTGTAGAAGGTTAATATAATTTGTTGCATTTAAGGAAGGATATACCATTAACATTTTTGTTGTATACAAAAAAAATGAACATATTGACAGGGTAAATGATATATTTGGTTTAAATAATAGAATTTATTTTATGAAAATAATTAACAATCTCAATTTTAAAATTACCTTCCTTACCGTTAAAAAAAGCCAATTTATTTTATTGATATTATGCTGTTTATTCGCCTTTGCCTGCAAAAGAGTGGTAAAGGAAGAAGAAGAAACAACCATAGATAGCAGCGACGACAAGGAGGCCGTTTCTACAGCAGAAATGCAAAAGATTATGGCTCTAAAGTTGCCATTAAAAACGGTTTTAATAGATAAAACCTTCAATTTAACCATCCCTGAATCTGCTACCTTCGAAGCTGTTAAGGTTGAACCTCAAGAGGAGTCCAAAATAGGGGAAATAGGGAATATCGACCTGAAAAAATTAGCTGAACCCTATGTGTACGTTACGCTGAACAACACCTTTACCCATCATGATGAGCTGTATAACGAATTCATTGTTATATTTAAAGAAAACGATTCTACCCGGCTAACCATAAAGGATATAAAAGATAGTTTTGGCCAAATAGATTTTGTTTATTTCGAAGATAACAACAGCCTTGTTTTTGAACAGGGAGATAGCTTTTTTACCGTTCATTTCGATTACGATGCCGTACACAAGAGCTATATTTTTTACAAGGCCGAAATGAGCTGGAGCAAAAAATACCCAACCAAGCAAAGAGCAGATCTCTTTTTACATCTGCTTAAACAAGCCAAAAATTTAACCAATAGCCATGTAGTGGGTACCAGATTTACCTCTTGGGAAGATTATGTACAAAATAGCCCTGCCCTGGAAATTGAGATCGCAAAAGGCATGTTTAAAAAGCTGGAAAAGGAACTTAAAATCTTTTTAACGGTGGATGAAAAGGTTTCGCCAAGAACACCCGGTAATTATACTTTCGTATCGTTATATCTGGCCCCAAAAGATAAAGAACTGGATTTTTACAAGTTTGTAGATGCCGTTAAAACCAATCAGCTTGGCCAGCTTAGCGACTATAGTTTTAGAAATGGGGTATATAACGTTAGCAGTGGAAATGTATATACAGTAAAACAGCAGGAAGGCTGTTACCTGATCGATTTTTCATCAAAAAGGTATAATGGCGAAGTGTATAAAAGCGGTGTAACCGTTATTTGTCCGATAACGTATAAGAACAAAAGCTATTTTATGCAAACTGCTGATGAAATACCGGCAGAAGACACCGATTTTTTTGTTAAAATGTTCAGCTTTTTTAGCAAAAACTATACGCTTGATACCAAATCAAATTAATAACGCTCAAAACTATGTGTATGTTTAAAAATAGTATACTGGCCTCCTTTGTTGTTTTATGCTTAGCATCCTGCAATCCGGTAGGCGAAACAATCGCAGAAATACCATTGTCTGTTGGTGAAATTTCTGGATCCAATGTGCTTGATCTAAAAAAGGGGGATGTGGTTACCATATGGTCTAAAATTACCCAAAGAAGCGATAATGACGAGATACCCTTTAATGTAAAATACAATATCGAAAGCATGGGCAAAAGCATTGCCTTCGATAGCCTGAAGGCCACAAATGGTGAGCACATCATTAATGCCGAAAAAAGCACAGAATCTTATACCCAAAGCAGCTCGGAAGGCGACAGTACTAAATATTATACCCTAAAAAAGTTTGAAGTAGAAAATAAAAAGATTACCATACCAGAAGATGGAAAGTACAATTTTGATTTTAAAGTGGTAGATGGCGATTATGGATTTGCAAACCGCGATATGCTGATCATTTTAAGAAAAACCAGGTAATTTAAGGTAAACTTAAACGTTTCACAATAAATTACCCGGCGAATCAGTTTACTGGAATTTTTCGATATAGGCTGCAAATTCTTCTTCGTTTTTATTTTCGAAATATTCGGTGTAAAAACATTTGTGAAGAATATAATCGATAACATAATAGAGCACAAATGTAGAAAAGGTAGCCAGCCAAATAAAGGATATCACTTTATGTTTGATAAAGGATAAAAAGCCATCCGTAAAATCGAATAGGTCTTTAATATCGCTGTAGTATAAAATAATCACCGCTAAAAAAGGAATAATCTTGGTGCTTATTTTAAACCTGGCCAGGGCGATAATGGAAACCACAAATACAATCAGTTTGTAAAATACCGCAAAACTCCTGATTTCCTTGTCCATCGAAAAGTACTGGTAAACATAATACAGTACCAATAAAGCACAATATATAATCAAATGTATATTCCGTTTCTTTTTGAGCGAACCGATATAAGTGCTGATAGGTGCAGGGTTTATTTTGGCAAAAATAAGCAGGAAAAAAGGACCAAGGTTTAAGAGTGGTAAAATAGACACTGCATTGATCACGCCAAAATAGTTTTTTAAGGTATAATTACGGAACTGGATCAGGTTGGCGAAAAACCTCGCCGAAATAAAAAGGAAAATCAAATTCGAAACTACGCTGAAAACCGCCGCTATTTTCAGTTCTGATGAGAACGACATCGAGATGGCAGAGGCAACCATTTCTATGGTTAAAAGCAGCAATATCGGATAAGTGATCGAAAATCCCCATTTAAAGAAATTGGCCGAAACGGCCTGCACATCGATAGGGTTTATTAATTTCTTTAGCGTGTAAATGCGGTTCGACAGATATAAAAATGCAATTAAAACCGAAACCGTTTTAAATGAAATCAGGGCATAGATTGCGCAAACTAAAATATCTTTCTGGTAAAGCGAACCACCGGCAAAACTGCCCACATATTTGTACAGCGAATCGGGATCGGATGATAACACATAGCTGAATAAAAACGTAAAAATAAACTGTATCAGCATTGATTTTAGTTTTGATACACTTGCTGGTTTAGTTTCTGCCTTAAAATAAAAAATTGTAAATAAAATCAGGGGGATTAGGAATGTGGTAAAATTTAGGAACGTATAAATTTGGGCGCTATTCTCTATCTCAAGATGGTAATCTAAAAATCCGGCCCATTCTGATTTAAAAATATAGTAGGGTATAAAAAGCAACTGGATAATTACTGCCTTTGCTGTCATTTTATTCCTATAGAAATACCACGCAAAAATCAGGCTTTCTAAAAACCAGTTCTGCGTTTCCCATAAATAATTATAAAATAAAGTTTCGGGGCCATAATTGTTGATAAAATAATTGCTAATTTGAAGCAGGGCAATAATTATACCCAGTACCCAAATAGAATTGATAGCTTTTTGTTGTTGATTAGTGAAGATTGAGATCATTTAGATAATTTTATTGGTATTTTGATACCCGATTTAGCGTATAATAAGGTTTTACTATCTGGCTAATATATCAAAACTTCAACAGCAAAATAACTTTTTACACAAAAAAATGACCATTAACGAAGCACAAGAAACCGTAGATAGTTGGATTAAAACCACAGGTATCCGTTATTTTAACGAGCTTACCAATACCGCAATTTTAATGGAGGAAGTTGGAGAAGTTGCACGGATTATGGCCCGTAAGTATGGTGAACAATCGTTTAAAAAAAGCGATGAAGAGGTAAACCTTGCTGATGAAATGGCCGACGTAATGTTTGTACTCATCTGTCTGGCCAACCAAACGGGTATAAACTTAACCGAGGCACTGGAAAAAAATCTGGAGAAAAAGAGCAACCGCGATGCAGACAGGCATAAGAATAATGAGAAACTTAAATAAGCCGGGAGTCCTTAGTCGGAAGTCCGAAGTTCTGGGTGCCGAGAAACGAATTTCTTTCCTGTTGGATAAGTTGAAATAATTTAATGGGGGAATTATTGAGTGATTGAATGAAGTATCCAGTTAAATTGTGCGCCATTCAAAATTCACTCATTGAGCAATTAAATAATTAAATGAGAGAATTATTGAGTGAGTGAATGAAATACCCAAGTTAAATTACCAGCCATTCACCCATTAAAAATTCAATCATTAAGCAATTAAAATAATTTAATGGGGGAATTATTGATTGATTGAATGAAGTACCCGGTTAAATTATGCGCCATTCAAAATTCACTCATTCAAAATTCAATCATTTATTCCCTAACCAACAAACTCCATTAAACTGCGGTAGGCCACAAAACGGTTTTTATATCTTTCATTCAGCTGTTCCTGCAGGGCAGGGGCGTATAATTGCTGGTATTGATTATACTGATCTAATGTTTCTGCAACATACTGTGCGCAATAGGTTACCCCCTCGTTAGGCGAATCTACAACCTTTAATAAACGGTTTGAAACGAACATGCCGGTGGCCATAACTTTCGGAATATGAACATCTTGCATCCATTGTAGCCACTCTTGGGCTGCAGCATCTTCTAAAATGAGGGTAACGTTGTATAAAAACATGTCGCAAAGATAAATAAATATATAGCCTTAGAAAACTACCGACATTAGTTTTTATTCTTTAAAGTGCTGCAAATCATTTAAATTTGCGTTCCCTATTTTTTTAGCATGATACGTACTAACGACTCTCAAAAAATTGACAACTCAACCCGGAATTACATTTATACCGGCTATCTCACAGCCATATTTGGTGGTATTTTAGGGATGGTAATCGGTTGGGACCTGATGAAAAAAAGAAAAACCCTGCACAGTGGCGAAAAAGTTTTTTCTTATTCATTAACCGATCGGCAGCATGGGGCCAGAATTTTAATTTTGGCCGGAATTTGCTTCATTCTGTTGCTAACCCTAACCATTATTGCACTTGATGCTTAGTTAAATTCCAAATAAACTCGACCTCTTTACCAGGGTGCTGTCTAAATCGACTTGGAATATAATATCTTTCCGTAATCGTCATCTCAACTGAAGCGCAGCGGAATAGAGAGATCTACAGCCGGCTTAGTTTTGCCTGGCGTTCCCCATTATCGATTTTACATCAATGCATTTTCCATTCCTTTAAACGCCATCTCCGCGTAAATTCCTAAACCTTTTTCTGGCCTCCGCACTAAACATACTGCCCGGATAATCGGTAATCAGTTTCTGGAAATAAATTTTTGCCTGGGCAATATCATTTAATTTCTTCTCGTATAAATCGCCTAAGGTGAAAAGTGCATCATCTGTCCAAATGCCATCTTTAAATTCTTCAGTTACTTTTTTAAGGATATCGGCAGCTTTTTGAAATTCGTTAGCTTTAATAAAAATTCTCGCCTTGCTCATCATAATGGCATCGCTTAAACTGTTCTGTGGAAATGCAATCGCAATACTGTCCATTTTTTTAATTGCACGTTCAGGCAGGTTTCTAAATAACAGCATTTCTGCATCGGCATACATTTTTAATGCGTTGCTATCGGCAGGTGTTTGAATATTATCGTTAATCAATAAACTCAGGTTTAGTGCATCATTGGCAATAAGCTGAGAGGTGGCAGCCTTTAAAACCAGACACTGGCCATTGCTGTATTCGAAATTGCCCTGGTAAAATGAAAGTTTCGCACTTCTAAAACGTGCTTCGTTGCCAACGGGTTGTCCTTCAAACTGTTTGCTTACCTGTTCGTACACTAAAAATGCTTCCCAGGGTTGGTTGGTTAAAATATAAATGTCGCCAAGGTCTAATTTCAGTTGGCCAAGCTCCTGATCGTTAATTCCAGGCATTTTTATTGCCTCTTCCAACTCTTTTTCTGCGTTACCAGGTTGATTTAAGTAATAAGCCTGAAGGTTTGCCAGTTTCTTAATGGCGAACAGTGTATTTCTGTTCTTGCCATTTTCAGCCAATAAGGCCTGATAATCTTTTGCCAATAAATCGAGGTCGGCAACAGTGTATTTCCCGTTTGTTCGCAGGTTATACCTGGTATTCAACATTTCGATTTTCGAAGGCAGGTAGTATTGGTTATCCTTGCCTTTGGTAAGCAGGTAATCATAAGCTTTTATGGCCGTTTCATAAGCACCATTATCAACAAATGTATAAATGGCGTTAAATAAAGTACTACCATCGGCTTTTGTGCGTTTATCGAAGGCAATTAACTGGCGCAGGGCCATATCAAACTCCTGTTGTTGAATATAATTCCAGGTTAGGAGCTGAATATAAATCTCAGCATCGGGCTCTTTTTGAATCTTCTTTAAAATTGCAGCCTGAAAAGTCTGGTAATCGTTTTTATCTTCAAAAATAGCCGCCAGTACGGCCTCTGCCTGGGGTAAAAGCTGCGGCATGGCGCCCATGGCATCAAGATATTCCTGCATCAGCATGGGCTTATCTTTTTTAAAGCGGTATATGTTCAACAGCTCAAAAGCAAATAGCTGATCGTTGCCCAACAGTTTTCTGCCCTGCTTAAAAGTTTGAACGGCAAAGTCGTAATTTTCAAAACGGTAAAAACTGTTGGCCAGGTTGCGGATCTTGAATTCATCCTTGGGAAGTTTGCCGATCACGTCGGAAAAAATTTTATTGGCTGCCTGCACATCGCCCTTTTCCTGGTAAAGTTTGCCCAATGCTATCGGGTAAATATCATTCTGCTGATTTTTTTTAATTTCTTTTTTTACCAGTTTCTCAGCAACATCATAACGTTTCAATTTGATCAGCGTATTGAAATAAATATCGAAATAAGCCTCATTATTGGGAATGGCATAAAGTTTTTCGAGCAGAACCACCGCTTTTTCATAATCTCCATCCTGGTAATATTGGATCGCTAAGGTGCTTTCATCAGGAGCTACCTGTTGATTGGGGCGAAAAATCTGTGCATCGGCCCCCATTGCGAACAATAAGAATATGAGGAAAAGAAAACGGTTCATAAACCCTAAATTATAAGTTTTAAATGTAACATTTTAATACCTCTTTAGCTAAAGCACCTATTGATAATAAACGTATTTTAAATGTTACCTGTATTTTATTTTGTAGGTATTTTATAAATACTAAATTGAACCACGACTTATTATTGTTTGCATAAGTAACATTGTTGGTGTAAATCGCAGTATAGTTGTTATGATACTTATTTTTGTCATCCCGTAAAGGATTTATTTATGCTGAAAAAGATTTTTCTATTGTTAATGGTTGCGTTGGTGTGGGCTTGTAAAGGTTCTAACGATGGTGCTATTCCTGTAGATGATTTTTTTAAAACTCAGGATAAGGCTTATTATCGCATTTCTCCAGATGGTAAAAGCCTTTCTTATTTAAAACTTCAAAATAAAAAGCTCGAACTTTTTGCAGAAGATCTGGCTACAGGAAATACGGTACAGCTTACGCATTTAAACGATAAAAGCATTAGTTTTCAGTTCTGGACAAGCAATAATGAATTGATTTATTATACTGAAGATGAATCTAAAGAGCGCAAATCGGATATTTTTGTTATCAATAAAGATGGTAGCAACCAGGTACAGCTGAATACCAATGAGAAAAACAGGCTGCGGGTGATAGAAGACCAGCTTATTGACGATAAGTACATTATTGTTTCTTCGAACAAACGCGACTCAACGGTTTTTGATGTTTACCGGTTAAATGTGCGTGATGGCAAAATGGATATTGTGGCCAAAAACCCAGGTAATTTTAGCCGCTGGATGACCGATAGCAAAGGCGAACTGAAGCTTGCCATTGCCAGTGATGGTGTTAATGAAACCTTGATGTACCGCGAAAAGGAAAATCAGCCTTTTGCACCGGTAATTACCAATAATTTTGAAACCACGCTGCAGCCGATAGCTTTTTCGGAAAATGAACCCAATATCCTCTACGCAATTTCGAATGTTAACCGGGATAAAAATGCCTTGGTTGCACTCGATTTAAAAAGCGGGAAAGAAAAACAGGTCCTTTTTGCTAACGATAGCTTAAATGTTGTTGATGCCACTTATTCGCGTTTCAGAAAAAAAATGCTTTTTGCCACTTACGAAAGCTGGAAAAGAGAGAAATATTATCTCGATGATAGCACTAAGCTGGCATATTCGAGGATTGACCAGTTTTTACCAGGTACCGAATGGGTTATTATGGATAAGGATAAAACGGATAAAGTGTTCGTAATACGGACATTTACTGATAAAAATCCGGGTTCTTATTATTTATATACTGCAGGTAATAATCAGCTTAAAAAACTAACCGATGTAAGTCCTTCCATTAAACCGGAAGATATGAATGGTATGAAAGCCATTAGTTTTAAAAGCAGTGATGGCCTAACCATCAATGGTTATTTAACCCTGCCCAAAAATAAAAAGGCAGTTAATTTGCCTGTTGTTGTTTTTCCACATAATGGACCTAAAAACAGAAACAGTTGGGGCTATAATGCAGAAGTACAGTTTCTGGCCAACCGTGGTTACGCTGTTTTACAGGTTAACTACCGCGGATCTACCGGTTATGGGAAATCTTTTTATGCTGCAGGCTTTAAACAATGGGGCGATAAAATCCAGGAAGATGTAAATGATGGAGCTAAGTGGCTTATTGAACAAAAAATTGCCAACCCTAAACGTATTGCAATTTATGGTAATGGGTTTGGTGGCTACATTGCATTAAATTGTTTGTATAAAAATCCTGATCTTTATAAATGTGGCGGATCAAATTCGGGCGTAATCAATTTATTTAGTTACCTGAAAACCTTTCCTCCGTTTTTAAAGGCTAAATTGCAGATGTATTACGAAATTGTGGGCAATCCGGTAACCGAAACCGATTATATGCGTTACGCATCACCTGTGTTTCATGCCGACCGCTTTAAAACACCTATTTTTATTGCCCAAAACCCTAAAGATCCGAGTGTTAATGTAGCAGAAGGTGTTCAGTTTATTAAAGAGCTGAAGAAACGGAATGTTCAGGTTACCTATATTGAAAAGGAAGAAGGCCCAAACCCGGTAATACGCCAGCAGGGCAGAACTGCTCTGTATAAAGCACTGGAAGAATTTTTACACGAAAATTTAGGCAAGAAATAGGGTATGGCCTTAGATAAAAAAAGCGGTTACCGTAAAAACTTTTCGCTTGGTGTAACCTTTATAATACTTATTTCCATACTGTTTATCCTGTCGCTTTTCTTAGCATTTAACTACAGCAAGAAAACCATAGAAAATGATTTTGTATCAGAAAAGGTAAATGTACTTGAGCAGAGTATAAAGCCTTACAACGACTTTTTTCAGAACAAAATGCCCGAAATTTCATATTATAACGGGTTTTTGGATTCTTCCACTGCTGCCAAGTTCGTAGATACGGTAATGCTAAAATATCCTTTTATTTCGAAGGTTACTTTTTACGATACAGAGGTAAAAGTGGCACCGGTAAGAGATGGTATAAACGCCAACCATTTAGGTATTGGCCCCAAATCTATTTATCAGTTTGGTAAAGGCGTAAGTCCCGATTCGGTAAAAGTATATTCCGAAGAAAACCCACGGTCTTTTAATGTTGGCGATGATTTTAATGCCATGGCCTACAAACTGGCTACTTTTATCGATCAGTTGGATACCGCTGCCGTTCCTACACAGGAAGAGCTGTTTACAAATTTTTCGGTCGTAAATTCGAGCAATAACAAAATTACCTATCTCAATATTCCGCGCCGTGAGGACCTGAAAACCTATAAGGAGATGATGAAGCGGAAACTGGATCCTTCACCGGTTTACCAGCAGGACGCACTTGTTTTTCAGCTTGATGCCCATAAGGTTAAAATTATAAGCACACGGCCCTTACTTTACCAACATATCAGTATTGAGCCCTTAACCTACGATCCTATTGATAATTCGGATGAGAGCATGAATACAGAAATTGCCTTGCCAGGAGCTTTTTCCGATTTTAAACTTTATTTTGTTTCATCAAAATCTTATATCAAAAAAGAGATTTTCATTTATTTCATGCCGATTGCCCTGGTGCTTTTATTGGTATATGGGGTGCTTTTATTGGTTGCTTTCTTAATTTACCGGAATCTGAACATCAACAGTAAAATGTTTAAGTTACAGTACGATTTTGTGAACAACCTTACGCATGAATTTAAAACGCCTGTTAGCGTAATTAAAATTGCAGGTAACAACATTAAAAGCGCTACAGCTTTAACGCAAAGGGAGCAACAGCTTTATGGCAAAATACTGGATGAGGAAGCCGATAAACTGAATGGCCTCATGAATAAGCTATTGGCCTTTACACAGATTGAAAACAAGGCGATTAAACTTAACCAGGAGGAAGTGAACATTGTCGATTTTATAGAAAGCACCATAGAGTCGCATACCTTAAAGCATCCAGATTTTAAAATAACTTATGAGGTGCTGGGCTTTAAAACTTTTATTACCGACCCCGTGTTATTGGGTAGTTTATTCGATAATCTGGCCGAGAATGCATACAAATATTCGAAACCCGACCAAAAGAAATTACATATCAGTGCTAAGCTGATTAAGGGTGTGCTGGTTTTCCGTTTTAGTGATAAAGGGATAGGCATCGCATCGTCAGAATTAAACAATATATTTAAAAAATTTTTCCGCATTCAGAACGAATACAATCAGATGGGAAGTGTAGGCCTCGGTTTGGCATTCTGCAAAGAACTGGTTAACTTTATGGATGGAGAAATTACCGTAAAAAGTAAAGTTGGGAGTGGTACAGAATTTAAAATTGTGCTGCCATACAATAGTTAAGATCAAAAATTTGAAAGGTTACAGGTTGAAAGGTTGTAAAGTTGAACTTAACCTTCAAAAATTGTAACGTTTCAACATAAAAACAATAATTGAAAATTGGCTGTAAAGTTGAATTAAGCTTCAAACATTACAACGTAAAACACACATAAATGTCTAAAGAAGTAAAAATATTAATCGTAGAAGATGATGAAAATCTTCGCTTTCTTGTAGCCCACCGTTTAAAATCAGAGGGTTATACCGTGCTTGAAGCAAATGATGGTGAGGCTGGCGAAAGAATGATTATGGCGGATCAGCCTGATATTGTTTTATTGGACTGGATGATGCCGGGCAAGCAGGGTGCAGAGGTTTGTGAAAATGTACGCAAACAGGGTTTCGAAAACCTGGTAATCATGATGACTGCCAAGGCGCAGGATGTAGATAAAATTGATGCCTATAACTTTGGTGCATCCGATTATATCACCAAGCCATTTAACATGGATGTTTTGGTTGCCATGTTAGAAAGTAAGGTTAAATTTATTGTAAATAAAGATACTGCCGAAATTCACCGTTTTGGCAATATGGAGCACCATCCAAATATCCACACTTTGTTTAGGGATGGGAAGAAAATTGAGTTAACCATATTGGAAAACCGTATTTTACTGTATTTCTTGCGCAATCCGGGTAAGGTGATTAACCGCGATGAGCTGATGCTGGTAGTTTGGGGCTACAACTCTGACGTAAACACCAGAACGCTTGATATGCACATTGTGCGCCTACGTAAGAAGATAGAACTTAATCCCGATAACCCACAGCTGTTGCAAACCGTTCGTGGCGTAGGATATAGGTTTAATGCGGGGTAGAAGTAATTGTTGAATGAAAGAATGATTGAATGATTGAATGGGCATCTTGCCTAAATATTCACTCATTCAACCATTTACTCGTTTTTTCCTTATCTTAAAGAGAGATAGAATAACTGAATGTGATTATACTTAAAAATTCACTCATTCACCCATTCAAAACCCACTCATTATAGCACTAAGCCCTTTTCAAGGTAAATATTGTTATCTCCGGTAAAATACCAACCCTGCCCGGATAGCCTAAAAAGCCGTAACCCACATTAACATAAAGCTGCTGTTTCTGTTCCTGGTATAAACCTGCCCACTCCTTGTAGATATATTGTACGGGGCTCCATTGGTATTCCTTTAAACGGACACCAAACTGCATGCCGTGCGTATGGCCACTAAACATGGCATCTATTTGAGGGTATTTTTCTAAAACCTCTCCACGCCAGTGTGAAGGATCATGACTTAGTAAAAGTTTTACTGGTAAATCGTCTGTGTTTTTAACGGCAAGTTCCATTTTTCCATATTTCGGAAAACGGCCCATTCCCCAGTTTTCGATACCTAAAATCCCGATTTCCTCACCATCTACCTTTAAACGGCGGTTTTCGTTCATCAACAGGTCGTAACCCATTACTTTGTGAACATCTACCATATCTTTCAGGTTTTTTACCTTGGCAGGAGACGATTCTTTTCCGAAATAATAATCGCCATAATCGTGGTTACCCAATGATGAATATACACCCAAAGGCGCCTTTACTTTCGAAAATATATCCTGGTAATCCCTTACTTCGTTGGTGAGGTTATTTACCAAATCGCCTGTAAAAAAGATGAAATCAGGTTTTTCGCCTAAAAGCATCTCTACTCCACCTTTTACAGCTGTTTTATTGTAAAAACTGCCCGAGTGGATATCAGAAATCTGTCCCATGGTAATGCCATCAAAGGCTTTAGGCAGGTTTGGGAGGATTAAATTTACCCGTCGTACCTGATAATCGTAAGCACCTGAAATAATGCCCCAGCTTAATGATGTTAACGGAACTGCAGCGGCTACCAATCCGGCTTTAACCAAAAATTCTGAGCGCGAGATAGGTTCGGCCGCTGTATTTTGGGCAGTAGAAACCTCAGTTTTTTTGCTTTTTCTAAAAATTTTGATAAAAAGCCTTCGCAGATCATCCAGTACCAGAAAAGGCAGCATGGCGAGTTTGCAGGCTAACGTTAAAAAGAAAGCAACTAAAATTATAGCCCTTAATGTAAGGAAAAGGTTGAGGTAAATACCGCAGAAAACGCCAAAAATTAACAGTAAACTATAACTCCAGTATAAGATGGAAAATACCTTTTTAGTGGTTGGTTTCCATTTTTTAAAAACAGCAATAATGGCCTTATAGCAATAAATATCAAATGCAATAATGAAAATGCAGGCGGCAATAATTAAAGGTAATCTTCCCATGTTATCGGGTTATTCGATTTAAGTATAAAAATAAGGTAGGTTTAATCCGTCTAAATTACGTATTTGAAGCAAATATATTGTCTAATATTCGTTGTGGATGATCTAAAAAGGATTTATAAACCCGATAAACTTCCGATTCTTCGTATTTAATCTGGGTTATTTTATTATCCAACATTTCATATATCCAAGCATTTGGGTAAGATAATAGTATCGGAGAGTGCGTTGCAATAATGAACTGTGCATTTTTACCTACCAAATGATTGATTTTGGATAACATTGCAATTTGTTTTGTGGCAGAAAGTGCCGATTCGGGTTCATCAAGGATGTAAACACCATTTCCGCTAAAACGGTTCATAAATAATGACCAAAACGATTGTCCATGAGATTGTTCGTGCAAGGACAGCCCGCCATAAGAATCTATAATTTTTGGTCCACGAGGTTCCTCATCCAACCTATCAATCTCGCTGGCAACGTTATAAAAACTTTCTCCCCTTAAAAAATAGCCATCTTTTATTTGCTTAAAGCTTTTAGTTATGCTGAGGAAATTATGGAGGACAGAATGTGTTTCTGCACTTTTGAAGTTGAAATTCTTGCCTCCACCCTCCGCATTAAAACCCAGGTAAACGGCTATCGCCTCAATCAGTGTCGATTTTCCAACTCCGTTTTCACCTGTAAAAAATGTAACGTTGGGATGGAAATCTAACTTTTCGAATGATTTTAGCCATTGGATGTTAAACGGATATCCATTAGGAAGATGCTCTTGTTTTAGCCTCAGCGATAAAAGATATCCGTTAAACTCCATTAAATCCTATTATCTAAAATCATCTTCATCCTCTTCCTCGTCGAATTCGGCATTAAATAAACTGCCAAACATATCCGAGAAGCCGAAGCCGCCATTTAAAAAGTTTTTGCTCAGTTGCGAGTATTCGGCCAAACCATGCAGCACAAATTCCATTAAAAGCAGCGTTTGGTTTTCGCTTAATTTTGGGTGAAATTTCTTTACCAGATCGTACAGGTTAGGTACCAGCATTAATGCCTTTTTATATTGTGCATTGGTTAAGGTATCGGTAACGTCAACATTATTGCCTTCGGTAAACCATTCGGTTACTTCGGTATAAGGATTGGCAGTTTTGCTTTTCTTGGCCTTTTCAGGATCTGGGAAGTAACGCGCAAACAGCGTTTTAACGGCTTTTCCGATTAAAGTAGTGGCTACGTGCGCTGGTCCTTCCAGTTCGCCTTCGTAAACCAGTTCTATTTTACCGGTTATGGCAGGGATAATACCCGCCAGATCGGATAGGCGCACAAAAGTATTTTTCTCACCCGCAATCAGCATCCTTCTTTCGGCCGTGCTGATCAGGTTTTCATAGGCAGAAATGGTTAACCTTGCCGAAACGCCCGATTTTTGATCAATGTATTCGCTTTTACGTGCTTCGAAAGCTATCTGCTCAATTAAATCTTTTACCAGGCCATCAGCTTCTATATTGGCTTTCTGGTCGGCAGTTAATTTTGCTTCCTGGAAAGTAATTTTACGCGAAATTTCGACACTTTTTGGGTAGTGGGTTAAAATCTGGCTCTCAATCCTATCTTTCAGCGGGGTTACAATGCTTCCCCGGTTGGTATAATCTTCAGGATTTGCCGTAAATACAAACTGGATATCCAGTGGTAAACGCAGTTTAAAACCGCGGATCTGGATATCTTTTTCCTGCAACATATTAAATAGGGCCACCTGTATGCGTGCCTGCAGGTCAGGAAGTTCGTTAATTACGAATATACTGCGGTGTGCGCGTGGAATTAACCCAAAATGGATTACACGCTCGTCATTATAGGTTAATTTCAATGTAGCGGCTTTGATGGGGTCAACATCGCCAATTAAATCGGCAACGGTAACATCAGGGGTAGCCAATTTTTCGGTATACCTTTCGCTGCGGTGCAACCAGGCAATTTCAGTAGCATCACCTTTAGTGGCAATTTCGTTTTTTGCATACCATGAAATCGGGTTCAGCGGATCATCAAAAATTTCACTTCCGGCAACGTAGGGTACATATTCGTCTAATAAATTTACCATTAAACGCGCAATCCTGGTTTTAGCCTGCCCACGTAAACCCAAAAGTAAAATATTATGGCGCGATAAAATAGCGGTCTGTAATTCAGGAATTACCGTTTCGTCATAGCCAATAATGCCTTCAAATTCAGTTTTTTTATCACGTAGTACCTTAATCAGATTTTCTCTCAGCTCTTCCTTAACGCTTCGTGATGTATAATTTGTAGCCTTTAACTGGCCTAATGTTGTATTTTGCATATATAGGATCTATACTATTCGTTACTTACTCTTTAGTTTTTTCATAAACTCGCCAATTGCGGGCTGAACTTCTTTGAAAAGTTCAAGGTCTTTGTTTTTTAAAACTACTTCGCTAAACATTTTCAAACCAATGGCAAATTCAATACTGTGATTTTCATTTTCAAAAATGTTTTTGTTTTTTATCGCGTTTATAATGTTAAATATATTGTCGTGATTGTCAAATTCAAGCGTTAAAGGTGCATTGCTGTTATCTTCTTCTCTTGCTAAAGATATTTCTTCTAGTATTAATTTATATTTATTTGTGCGTTTGGCCATTTTAATTTATTTGAGGTCAGCCTTAATAAGTAAATTTTTCATTTAAGCACTATATCTTCCGACTTCGGACTGAAAACTCCCGACTATTTTACGGTTTTACGTCTATTTTTAATGTAATCTTCAAAAATGTATTCGCCAAGGCCTGTTAATGAGCTGTAAAAAGCCCTTCCACCGTTAATTTCGGTAAATTGGCGTACAAACTGTTGTAAATAAGGGTCTTTGGCAATCATAAAGGTTGTAATCGGGATTTTTAACCGTTTACATTGCGCAGCCATATTTAAGGTTTTGTTAATTACCTTTCTATCTAAACCCATGCTGTTTTTATAATATTTGCCGTTTTCCTTCAGGCAGGTCGGTTTTCCATCGGTAATCATGAAAATCTGTTTGTTGTGCGTTTTCCGGCGGCGGAGTAAATCGGCTGCCAGTTCGAGGCCTGCATAAGTATTGGTGTGATAGGGTCCAACCTGTAAATAAGGCAGGTCTTTCACGCTGATCGGCCAAGCGTCGTTTCCAAACACAACAATGTCCAAAGTGTCTTTCGGATATTTCGTTTTAATCAGCTCGGCCAAGGCCATGGCCACTTTTTTTGCAGGAGTAATGCGGTCTTCACCATATAAAATCATGGAGTGCGAAATATCGATCATCAGTACCGTAGAAGTTAAGGTTTTAAAATCTTTTTCTTCTACTTCTAAATCACGGTCGGTTAGGGTGAAATCGCCAATGCCATGGTTAATCTGTGCATTTTGGATCGAGGCCGTCATATCAATCTGGTCTAAACTATCACCAAAATTATATTCACGGCGGTCTGCATTTTTTTCTTCCCCAATACCCGATTGGTTGCTGTTGTGGTTACCCCGGCCCGATTTTTTTAGTTTCCCGAAAATTTCTTCCAGGGCAGATTTACGGATGGTCTGTTCCGTTTTTGCGGTAATTTTAAATTCTCCAGACTGATTATCTTCAGTTAAATAACCTTTATCCTTCAAATCGTCTATAAAGTTGCCAATACCATAATCGTTATTGGTTAATTTATATTGTTTGTCGAGCTCGTTCAGCCAGCTTAAAGCCTCAGCTGCATCCCCCGCTGTATAGTTTAACAGTTCGCTAAATAATTTCAGCAACTCATCAAACCCACCCTTTGGCGTATCGCCAGGCTTATAATCAGAAAAACGAAAACCTCTCATGTGCTTGTATTAACGATTTATCGAAGATAAAAGTTTCGCTTTGCATTAATTTAAGCGCGGTGTCATATTTAAGGGGCGAGCCGATCAAAACAGGAAACGGATTGAAGTGAAAATTGCCAATTGCAAACTGTCAAATTGATCTGGGCGTTCCCCAAGCTGCGCAAGGGTCGGGCTTTTCAGGGCTGCGCTGCGCTCCGGTACCGATGAAAAACCGGTACTGAACCCTTACAATCCCTAACGCAAACCCAACCGGTTTAATAACCAGAGACCTTATAGGTTTTTAAAACCTATAAGGTCTGGAATTTAACCTAAAGACATATGGTAAATCTTTTTGTTATAATCGGGGTTTGCGCCTGGTTGCGAGGCTACAAAAGCTCCTACTTTGCAGGCGTTATCCAGGGTGGTTTCCATTGGGTAGCCCTGCAGATAACAGGCAATAAATGTGGCCAAAAAGGCATCTCCGGCACCAACAGTATCGGCAACTTGTACCTTGTAACCCGAGTGTTTAAATAATTTGCCATCTTTTAACACACAGGCGCCTTTGTCGCCTAGCGTTAAGCAGATAATTTCGATATTAAACCGTGCCGAAAGCTGTTTTAAAAGCTGTTCATCTGTATTTCCGGTTAAATCAAACGATTCTTTTACCCACACAATTTCATCCTCGTTTATTTTAAGGATATCGGCCTTTGCCAAAAGCTCGCCAATTAATTCTTTTTCATAAAATGGAGCACGCAGGTTGATGTCGAAGATTTTGGTTTTTGCATGGCTTAAAAGCTCGAGGATTGTTTTTTTAGATTTTTCTTCCCTGCAGGTTAAGCTGCAATATACCAGGGCATCGGCCTGTTGAACAGCAGCAATATTTTCGTCGGTAATTTTAATATCGTCCCATGCTACAGGCTGTTTTATGGTATAAGTGGCCTGATGGTTTTCATCAAGCTGCACTATCACCGTACTGGTGGGTAGTTCGGTATTTACCTGGATCAAATCTGTTGCAAAATGGTTGTTGGCTAAGAAATTAAATAATTCCCGCCCATTATCATCATTGCCAATGGCGCTGATAAAGCTGCTTTCTATACTTTGTTTATGTAGGTTCAGCGCAACATTCATGCTCGAGCCGCCAGCTTTTTTCCCCTCTGGGAAAACATCCCAAAGTATTTCGCCAATTGTAATTACTTTATTTTGCATAGCAGATTTATAGATACGTAAATAAAGAATTTTTAGGCATCGAACAAAATAATTTGTTTCATATCTTTAATTTTTACCTTATTTCAGTTTATCATGAAAAAAATATTAATAACCGCCTTGCTTTTAATATCATTTGGCACATTTGCCCAAAATGTAAAAGATAAACAGGCTATACTCAATTTGCTCGAAAAACAGCGTGCTGATTGGAACAGAGGAGATGTTGAAGCCTATATGCAGGGTTATCTCAAATCAGACAGTTTGCTGTTCGTGGGAAAAAGCGGACCAACCTATGGCTGGCAGAAAACTTTAGATAACTATAAAAAAGGTTATCCGGATAAATCGGCAATGGGCTTTTTGGTATTTGGGATCAAAAAAGTAGATTTTCTAAAACCTGACCTGGCTTTTGTGTTGGGCAGCTGGAATGTAAAGCGCGAAAAAGACGAGCTTAAAGGATATTTTACACTTTTGATCAAAAAAGTTAAAGGCGAATGGAAGGTAATTGTGGATCATAGCAGCTAGGGAAATGTAAATGGAAGAGGTGAAATGGAAAAGTGTAAAATTGATATTCACCTTACATCTTAACATCCTGTTACCTTAGTGAATGATGGAAATGTAAAAAGGACAATCAATGTTGACCTATATCTTAAAACTCCATAGTCCTCGTTTTTAACGAGGATTTGACAGAGTGGCATTTTTAATGCTATAAATAATTAAAGGCGATACAATCGTCTTTCTCGAGCATCCCGATTGCAAATCGGGATGATTTTTTTACTCTCCCAACTTAAAATCCTTATAGTAATAATCTTTATCGGCATCAGTTAACTGGCGGATTACCCTGCATGGATTTCCTGCTGCAAAAACATTATCCGGAACATCGCGAGTCACAACACTGCCTGATCCGATAACCACATTAGATCCGATTTTCACCCCTGGGTTGATCACCACATTGCCGCCAATCCAAACGCTGTTGCCAATGGTTACTTCCTGCGCCCATTCATATTCCTGATCGCGTAAATGTGCATGGATAGGATGTCCGGCCGTATAAATGGCTACATTGGGCGCAATGAAAACACTATTGCCAATGCTCACCTTGGCGCAGTCTAAAATAACCAGGTTAAAATTTGCATAAAAATTATCGCCGATCTCGATATTGTAACCATAATCGCACCTGAACGGCGGTTCTACATAAAACATTCTTTCTGTTTTTCCGAATAATCTTTTTAACAGTTCTTTACGCTGTTTGATAAATTTTGGTGCAAGGTTATTAAACTCGAAAACAATTTCACGTGCTTTTAATCTTTCTTTCGATAGTTCTTCGCCTCCAGCCTGATAAGCTTTACCAGCGAGCATTTTTTCTTTTTCTGTAAGTACGTTTGTTTCCATTTTCGGTATCTGATTTTTTGATTTAAGGCTAAATTTCTTGGATTTAATACGCAATAATAACAAAAACGGGGCTATCGTAACCGATGCCCCGCTGTATTTTAATTTTTAGTAAGCTATGGCCTGCCTTTGGCTAAAGCCTTTTCTGCAATCTTAACTGCTTTTTTCTCTCTCCAATGCGCATATTTTTCTTTGAAAGTCATTTTAATTAAACTATCAATGGCACCGTGGGTAAATAAACTCCAAACACTGGCCACTTTCCGGGTAATTGATTGGTCCCAGGCGCGTAAACTCAATGAGAATGAACCATCTAGATATTTCATCCAGTGCCACATACCTGTTGGCATAAATAAGGTATCGCCATGCTCTAAGAAAACTTCGTAGCCTTCTACACCGTTTAGTGCCGGGAATTTTTCAAAGTCAGGGTTGGCCACATCATAATCTTCCAAAGCATAAGTAGCATTTGGCAGGCAGTACAATCTGTCTTTCCATTTATTATCGAAAAGCACGATGTGTTTTCTGCCTCCGAAGTGTGTATGGAAAATATGCGGTAAATCGATATCGTAATGTAAAAAGGTTACCGAGTTAGAACCGCCAAAAAACATAGCAGGCATACTTTCGATAAAACCGCCCATTAAATCCTTTGGGATTTTTACATCATTAATCAGGCTTGGTACTTTTTTGAACAGGTTAAAGAAGAAAATCCTCAGTTCGGTTGGCTCACGTTTAATCAGGTCAAGATAATCGCCAAATTTCATGTGTGCCGTAGCTGCATTAATCGGTTTCGACGGATCTGCCTTAGAGTTGTCGTAAAGCGGAACTTCCAGCTCGCCACCAATTTCTTTTAAATATTCGGTCGTCCATTTTTCTCTGGCAGGCCAATCTTTGGTTAGGCCCCTGATTACTAACGGACGTTTAGTTTTCAGATAATTTTTCTTAAAATCTTCGGGAGTGATGCTCTCAACGATATCAACAGGTTTTAAAATGAAACTCATGCGCTTAAAATCGGTTATTTGTGCCGAACAACAAATGTGTAAATTTTATTTTACAAAATTGATGTTAACATTTAAATGTGACTAAAATTACGTAATCTAAATTAGCAAATACTTAACAATTTAGTAATTACGCTTCAACTTTGTTTTTAACAATTTCAGCATAGGCCGCATCCCAAAGGTCGATCCGCTTCTGTAAAGCCTGATTTGTGGTTTCTTCTGCCTCGCTCCAAAAAGTTTCATCCTTTTCACAGAGCTTCTCTGTCATCGATAAGGCCAGGTGACTGTGGTGATCACCATCTACTTCAATATGCCGTTCTAAATAATATTTAAATATAGATACTTTATCGGCCTGTGTACTGTTTAGGTCGTTTACCATGCTATAAAACATGTTGGGTATCAGATCTTCCCTGCCAAAAGTGAAACTGGCGGACTGCAAATATGTTTTATTGCTATTAATCGTTTCAAATGTAGCATTCACAAAATCTTTTGCGGCTGCCGGCACATTTGCCAATTCAAAGGCTTCGTTAAAGCTTTTACCGTTTTTTAGCTCATTTAAAAAGGTATTTATGGGTTTTGTATTGGCCCCACATTGGTCCATGGCATCTAAATACAGCTCGAAATGGCTTTTAATTGCACCATTGGCATCTACATCTGATTCTTCGCCAGCTACAATTTCATTGATCAATTGGCGTGTAACGGGGTCGCCAACCGGAAACCACGGGAGGGTAGTGCAGGTAAGGTTAATCTGCAGGGCTTTAAGGAGCGACATAAAATCCCAAACGGCAAAAATGTGGTGCTCCATAAAAATCCTCAGATCTTCTAATTCATTAATGGCTGAATAAACTTTGTGGCTGATGATTTCCTGCCTCAAGGGCGCTATTCTTTCCTGGATTTTTATAATGTTGGGATGCATGTATCTAATGGGTGAATATTTGAATGAGTGAATGTTTGAATGAGTGAATGTTTGAATGTGGGAATGTTTGATTGAATAAATGTTTTAGTGGGGAGATAATTCTCTCATTCTATAATTATTTATCTTGGTAAATTTTTTTCCAATGCTTTATTGGCTTTTTTAACCGCAAGCTCTTCTTTCCAGTGCATGTATTTTTCGCGGTAGTTGGCTTTCATAAAGTCGTCAAATTTACGCTGTAAAGTTAAGTTATACAAGCTTTTTGCCTTTACTGCCCAGCTTTTATCCCATGCCCTGAGGCTGATGGAGAAAGAACCGTCGAGGTATTTCATCCAATGCCAGTAACCTGTTGGCATAAATAAGGTATCGCCATGTTCCAAAAAAGTTTCAACGCCCTGTACGCCCTTTAGTGCCGGAAATTTATCGAAATCAGGATTTTCTACATCATAATCTTCCAGCGCATAAGTGGCATAAGGAATCTGATATAAACGTTCTTTCCATTTATAATCGAAAAGGATTACATGTTTTCGGCCATTAAAATGGGTATGGAAAATATGTGCCAGATCGATGTCGTAATGCAGAAAAGTTACCGAGCCTTTACCGCCAAAGAACATATTTGGATAGCTATCCAGAAAACCGCCCATCAGCTCCTTAGGCGCAATGTAATCTTTCAGTAAACCAGGGGCAAATTTTATCGGATCAAACAAAAAAATACGCAGATCGGTGGGCGTTTTTTTAATCAGGTCGATATAATCGCCAAATTTCATTTCGGCTGCCGAGGCATTAATCGGTTTGGAAGGATCTGCTTTCGAGCTGTCGTAAAGCGGTACAGTTTGGTCACCAACAACGTCTTTCAGATAATCCATTGTCCATTTTTGGTAAGCAGGCCATTTTTTTGCCATATTTTTTATTACCAATGGTTTGCGCGGTTTAAGGTAGTTCAGCTCGAAATCTGATTTAGATATGTCTTCAACTACATCTATCGGAGATAAATTGAATTTCATGTTAAATAACTATTAATAGCGCAAAATTAAATAGTTAAAAAACACTAAATCGTACAAATGGAAAAACTTGAAAAAAGACTGACAATTCATCAAAAAAAGTCAGAAAGTATGGTGATATGGAAACAAAAAACGCTCTGGCAGTTAAGCGAGAACGTTAATGTAAAAACCACACGGGACGTGATATATCTTAAATAAAAAATATTTTCGGTGTTATGCTGTTATATACGAAAGAAAAACGATCCTGGTTTTTAGGAATTGTACTTTTTTATAAAAAAACAAAAACGTTCCGGCCAGGCCAGAACGTTTTACATAGATTGTAAGGATATCTAAAAATATTATTTAGGCATTAAAACAGTATCAACTACGTGGATTACACCGTTTTTCTGGTTAACATCTGCAATGGTTACTGTGCTCATTCCACCTTTTTCATCTTTCAATACTAATTTTTTACCTTCCATCCAGGCCCAAAGTTTACCACCTTCTACAGTTGTTAATTCGGCTTTGCCACCGCCAGCTTTAATGGCTTTTGCAATCGCTTTGCTGTCCATTTTACCGGCAACAACGTGGTAGGTTAAAATTTTGGTAAGTGTTGCTTTGTTCTCTGGTTTAACTAAATTGTCAACGGTTCCAGCAGGAAGTTTGGCAAATGCCTCATTGGTTGGTGCAAAAACAGTGAATGGGCCAGCACCTTTTAAGGTTTCTACTAACCCCGCCGCTTTAACGGCTGCAACAAGTGTTGTGTGGTCTTTAGAGTTTACCGCATTGTCTACAATATCTTTAGTTGCATACATTGCTGCTCCACCAACCATAGGGTTTTTTTGAGCGTAAACTTGAGATGTGAATGCCATTGTAATTACGGCAAATACGGATAAGATTAAATTTTTCATTATTTCTAATTTTTAAGTTTCTGTTATTTGATTCCATTTACGACGGCTTACAGATACTTGGTTTTTAGAAATGAAAATTAAGTTGTAATTATTTGATATTTAGATGTTTAATTTTTTTTAAAATTTTAGAAAGGTGCTGCGCTAGTTCTTTTGTTAAGTTAGTCCCGCTTTGCGCTATATCTTTTTTGTAGTCTTTTCGCTGCGCTCGGGCAAAAAAGTATAGCGCTGCAATCGGGTTTAAAAACGGTGGGTTAGTGCATTTTACGTTAACCGCAAAACGCCTGGCTAATTCACTTTAGCCGTTCTTACTTTTTTAGAAAAAATCTTTGGGAAAAAACGTTTCAAAAGCACGGCCCTGGTTTCTTTGCCGCCAATGTAAACCTCTTCTTTTTTGCTTTTAACAGCCTGTACAATCTGTTTGGCACATTCGGCAGGCGTCATGGCATTTTCATGTGCATCGCCCATCATATTTAATGGGTTTCCATCTCCTGTGAGCGCGTTATAGGTAACATTTGTTCTGATAAAACCGGGACAGATAATGGTAATATCAATGTTCTTATCGTAAACTTCCGACCGGAGCGAATCGAAATAGCCATGTAGTGCATGTTTTGATGCTGCATAAGCCGAGCGGAATTTGGTGCCAAATTTCCCAACAAGGCTACTGATGGCAACTATCTGCCCACCGCCATTGGCAATCATAAAAGGTAAAACAGCTTTGCTGAGTACAACTGTTCCCCAAAAATTGGTATTCATAATCTGCTGCTCAGTAACAAGGCCGGTTTCGAGGGCTAAACTTCTCTGGCTTACGCCACCGCTATTGATCAATAGATCTATCTTGCCGAAAATGCGGATTGCGTCGGCAGCTTTGCTTTCGAGTGTTGTAGTTTCGTTCAGATCGAATGGCAGTACATGCACATTAAAAGAATTTTGGCAGTTGCCTTTAACACGGAAAAGTTCATCGCGGTTTCTTCCTGATATGATCAGTTTATCACCGGCTTTAAAATATTCATATACAAGGGCTTCGCCTATACCTGATGATGCGCCTGTGATCCATACAATTTTTGACATATGTTTTTAATTATTGAATGATTGAGTTTTAGAATGAGTGAATGTGTTGTGATAGTTCTATCATTCTCTAATTCCTTAATCCTGTCATTATTTAATTTTGAATGGCGGAGTTTTGAATGATTGAATATTTTTCTCATTCAGTCATTCTCTCCCTTCCTCATTCTATCATTCACTTACTCATTCCCCAATATAAATAGTTCAGATGCAACATGATCGGCAAATAATTTTCCATTTTGGCTTAAGCGGATTTTATCTCCATCGATCAATAGCCAATCTTTGTCTTCAAAATTTTTAAGGTTATGTTTTGTCTCCTCTAAAAAATCTTTTCCAAAATCGGCATTAATTTTTTGTAAATCGGTGCCCCACATGGTTCTGAGCGATGTCATTACATATTCATTAAACCGATCATTCAGGCTAAGTTCCTCCACAATTTCCGGGAGTTTGTTGTGGCTTAATGTTTCAATAAAAGAAGCATTGTTTGCAGGGTTCATGTATCGGTTTTGCCCGTCGAATCCGTGTGCCGAAGGGCCAATGCCTATATAATCGATGCCTTTCCAATAATTGGTGTTGTGTACCGCATAATGGTTTGGCTTGGCAAAATTTGAAATTTCATAGTGCTCAAAACCTTTCTCCATTAACTTTTCCATCAAAATTACGAACTGGGCTGCACTTTGATTGTCGCTAACCGGTGTTTGCTTTTTGTTTTTAATGGCATGTGCCAAAGCAGTTCTTGGTTCAACGGTTAAAGCATAGGCAGAAATATGTGGTACTTCGAGCGATACTGCCTTTTGAATATTATTTAGCCATTTTTCATCTGTAAGCAATGGATAACCATAAATCAGATCGAGCGTTAAGTTTTCGAAACCCGCATCCTGGCTCCTCCTGATGCAATCTTCAGCCTCTTGTGCCTGGTGAGCACGGTTCATCCAGATCAGATCTTCATCGTAGAAAGATTGGATGCCTACGCTAAAGCGGTTCACAGGTAACTGTTTTAGCTCTTTTATCTTTGCACTGGTTAAATCGTCGGGGTTGGTTTCTATCGTGATTTCTGCATTTGCATCAACAGAAAAAGTATGGTTAATGGTATCGAAAATCTTTTGCAGATCTTTTTGTGGTAGAATTGAGGGGGTTCCGCCACCCAAATAAATACTCCCAACCTGCCCTTTAATCCGGTCTTTTTTCATTCTGATTTCTTTGCAGATGGCCTCTACCATTTCCTCGGCATACTTTAGCGATGTACTGAAATGAAAATCGCAATAGTGACAAGCCTTTTTGCAGAAGGGGATATGAATATAGATACCAGACATTGGTGCAAAGATAAGTTTATGTGCCTAAATAAATGTCAATACATTAGCAAAGTATTTAACTCACAATTCATTTCTGTCAAGTTATAGCTTTACTTTTTTATGGATTATTTTCTCATATCCACCTTGCTATAATCTTTGTAGTATCTTTTTCCATCTTTATTTCCATCCCAAACGTCGGTAACTGCCGAAATTTTATGTGGTAGTTCTTTTTGTTTGGTTATCTGTATTTTCGAAATCCTTCTGAATGTTTTGTTCCAACGTATTTTATCTAACTTTTCAGAAGTTGCTGTTGTCATTCCAAATATTGGCGTTTTCTTTTTTGAATTAGACATTGTATAATGTGGTGATGTTTTCTGGTATTGCTAATTTATTAATTAATCCCTTTATTTTCTTTAGGTAAACCCTGATTATTCGATTACTTTTGCAAATTAAGTTTTCATTTATTGCATGCCGAGATTCATTTTCATTTTGTTCGCGTTTTTATGGCTGGCTAATTTTGTGGCTGCACAAGAAATTCCTGTTCAAACAGATAGTGTGGCCGTAAATCAATATCAATACAAAAGGTACCGTCCGGATTCGGCAACACTTGCGCGGCAAAAATTTTCGACCGATTCGCTTGTTCGCCACACCTGGGTACTGGCTGATAGTTTGATCAATAAAAATGCGCTTTTAGATACCATTGAAAAAGAATATCTTTCTACCAAGCTCGATTTATGGGCGTGGAATAAAAAATACCAGCATTTAAAGAAAAAGGTAAACCCTTATCAGCTTGGCACCAAAATACCCAAAGGTAACGTGGGTTTATTGGGCTTTATTTTTGGGATGCTTGTTGTTTTTGCCATTTTAAAAAATGCGTTTTCTAAGCAATTATCCGCTATTGTTCAATCTTTTTTTAGCAACAGGATATTAAACAATATTAATAAAGAGGATAATCTTTTCAGTTCCTGGCCATTTTTATTGCTTTTTGTACAGTTTGGTTTTGTATTTGGCATGTTTTTTTTCCTGGTGGCGCAATGGAACGACATGTACCAGGCAAAAGATGGATTTAAGTTTTTCTTTAGCATTTCCATTACCATCATTGCTTTTTATGCACTGAAATTGATTCTTTTACGTTTTCTGGGCTACCTGTTCAATGTTCAGAAACCGGTAGGCGAATACATCTCCATATTGTACCTGAGTTATTTCAATGCATCGCTGTTATTTATCCCATTAGTTGTTGCTTTTGCACTATCACCACTTAAATATGGTGCGGTTTATATTGTGTTGGCGTTCTTATTGTTAGGCGTGATTTTTGCGTTTCAATTGTTAAGGGCAGGAATTACAATACTTTCTAATAATAAGTTTTCTAGAATGCATTTAATTTTGTACTTTTGCGCCCTCGAAATATGTCCTATCCTAATACTAATTAAAACGATAGGACTGTAGCAGGAAAAAGGAAAATGCAAGAAAAGAACGACTCTAGAATCCGCAAAGTAAAAAGTATTTTGGTTACTTTACCAAAACCTGAAACTGAAAAATCTCCTTATTACGATTTGGCTAAAAAACACAACTTAAAAGTTGATTTCAGGTCTTTTATTCACGTTGAAGGTGTACCCGCAAGAGACTTCAGGAAAGATAAAATTAATCTGGCCGATTTTACGGCAGTTATTTTTACCAGTCGTAATGCTGCAGATCATTTTTTTAGGATCTGTGAAGAAATGCGTTATGATGTACCGGCAGAATTAAAATACTTCTGCCTTTCCGAAACCATTGCATTGTATCTTCAAAAGTACATCCAGTACAGAAAGCGTAAAATCTTCTTCGGTAAGCAAACAGCAGCAGATTTGGCAGAAGTGTTAAAAAAGCATGCAAACGAGAAATTTTTATATCCTTGTTCTGATGTGGCTACAGAAGACACCATGAAATTTCTGGAGAAAAGCGGATATGATTTTACCCCCGCTGTATTATTTAGGACGGTAGTGAGCGATTTATCCGATCTGGCTGAGGTTTTTTACGATGTTATTGCATTTTTTAGCCCTTCAAGTATTCAGTCGCTGTTTAAGAATTTTCCGGATTTTAAGCAGAACAATACACGTATAGCAGCTTTTGGAACCAATACCAGCAAAGCTTGTACAGATATGGATCTTATTGTGGATATTGCTGCACCAACCCCAGGTGTGCCCTCAATGACCATGGCCATTGAGAATTATATCAAAATATCTAATAAATAATACATTCGATAATTTATTTTAAGTCAATACAATAAATGCGTAACTTTACTGTTATTAAGAGAGTTACGCATATTATGGTTAAAACCTATGGTTGTAAAAAAGTTGTTCACGCAATATTAACGGCCTTTAAGTAATGATTTAATGTAAAATATTTGCTTTTGTTGATAATTTCAGTGATTTTTGATAAAATTGCTCCTAATCGTGCTTAGCACACCATAAAAAATATGAAGAAAATCTACCTTCTAGCTATTGTAGGTATAACTGTAATGCTAGCAAGCTGTGGCCATGGCGGTCAAGGTGAGCTAGTTGGTGCTTATAACCGGAAATTCAAAAACGATAGGATCCCACTAGGAATGGTTTATGTCCCGCCTGGGCACACGCCACTAGGAGGCTCTGACGAGGATATTACTTTTTCTCAGAACGGGCCGAGTAAGATGGTTACCATCAGTGCCTTCTTCATGGATCAGACCGAGATATCAAATGCAGAATACCGCCAGTTTACCAATTGGGTTCGCGATTCGATTGCAATTGTGATGATGGGCAATCCTCAACAGTTTATGGTTACACCGAGAGGTAATGCTGCAGCTGCTGTTGGTGGCGAAAAATATATCGACTGGAAAAAGGTTGGTCCAAATGGTGCAAATATCTGGCGCAGTAGAGGTAGAGGTACAGCTGCTGCTCAGGCCAGCCAATTAGATGGCATGTATTATTCGGGCTTAGATGCACTTCCGGGCAAAAAAGAACTTGATGTTCGTAAATTCGAATATTCTTATGCCGAACTAAATATGGAGAAAGCTGCTATCGGACACAAAGATCCAAACAGCAAGCGCCAGGATTATATCGATCGTTACACTGTAGCCATTTATCCTGATACAATGGTGTGGAAAACAGATTATTCTTATTCTCAAAACGACCCGATGGTTCGCGGTTATTACAATCACCCTTCTTATGATGATTATCCGGTAGTTGGCGTAAGCTGGGAGCAGGCAAAAGCTTTCTCTCACTGGAGAACGAGATTGTATGATGGTGTGGCTACAGCCAGAAAATTACCTGTAGGATCAAGATCAGACTATAGATTACCAGCCGAAACAGAATTCGAATATGCTGCAAGGGGTGGCAATACCAAAACCAAATACCCATGGGGCGGCCCATACATCAGAAATACCAAAGGCTGTTTACAGGCCAACTTTAAGCCGGGCCGTGGAGATTACTCGAGCGATGGTGGTATATATACTGTAGGCGTTAGGTCTTACTTCCCTAATGATTATGGTTTGTACAATATGGCTGGAAACGTTTCGGAATGGACATTAACTGCATACAACAAAGGTGCCAGTCCGTTATTGCACGATCTGAACCCTAACTTTACCTACGATGCCGGCGCAAACGATAGCAAATACAAAAAACGTAAAGTTGTTAAAGGCGGCTCCTGGAAAGATACCGGCTACTTTTTGCAAAATGCAGTAGCTACATACGAATACCAGGATACGCAGAGATCATATATTGGTTTCAGGTGTGTTTCATCTTACCCGGGCACAGATCTAAGAAATTAAACCAAACAGACTAAAACTAAAGAAAAACATCAAAATTTTATGGCAGCAAAAAAACAACCAAGCTGGTTGAATCCAGCAATTTCATTTGGAGCTAGTATTGTAATTATCGGAGCGTTATGTAAGATTCTTCACATTGGAGGGATTTTCGGGAGCTATGCAATTGGAATTGGATTAGGTGTTGAAGCATTTTTATTTGCTTTGACCGGTTTTTTTCCACCAGAGCCAGAACCAGCATGGGAGAGGGTTTATCCTGAATTGAGAGCAGATTTTAAAGGCGATTTGCCAACTGCATCGGCCAGGCCAGTTGTAGCCGCAGGTTCTTCAAACACTGCAGCTTTAGACAAAATGTTATCAGATGCTAAAATCGGTCCTGAATTGATCGAAAGCTTAGGGGCAGGTTTACGTACCTTTGGTGATAAAGTAGCAGCAATTTCTAATGTGGCCGATGCCTCTACCGCAACCAACGAATTTACAGGTAAAATTAAAACAGCTTCGGCCGGTTTCGATAACCTTAGTGCATCTTTTGAAAAAGCTACAGCCAATTTGAAAGCAATGGGCGAGAGCAATGTAGACTCACAGGCTTATCATGATCAGGTGAACAATCTGGCCAAGAATTTATCCGCTTTAAACGCGGTGTACGAATTGGAATTACAGGATTCGAGTGCGCATTTGAAATCGATGAATAAATTCTATTCAAACTTATCATTAACCATGCAGAACTTTAACGAATCGATGGAAGATTCGAAACAGTTTAAAGAAGAGGTGAACAAATTGGCTAAAAACCTATCATCACTTAATGCAATTTATGGCAATATGTTATCGGCTATGAATGGCCCACGTGTATAATTTGTTTAGTTTTTAATTTTTAAAGGGAAAAAGCTACTCACACATGGCAGGCGGAAAAGAAACAACCAGGCAGCGGATGATCAATATCATGTATTTGGTATTGTTAGCGATGTTGGCCCTAAACGTATCGGATACTGTTTTAGACGCATTCAAAAATATCAATGATAGTTTGGATACCTCTAAAAACAACGTAAATACAAGCATCAACCAGTTATTTTCTGCGTTCGAAAACTCGAAACTGAAAGAAGAACCAGCACGTGCCCAGCCAATTTACGAAAAGGCAAAGCAAGCTAGAACTGCAGCTGATGAATTAAACAACTATATCGAAAGCATTAAAAAACAGTTTACAGTTGAAGGTAACGGAATTAATCCCGAAACCGGAGATCTGGTAAACAGGGATAATCTTGATATTGCACAGCACATCATGATTAACCAAAAGAAAGCAGATGAGCTAAAGGCCAAGATTAATGCTACACGCGAAAAATTAATCTCTTTGTTAGATCCGGCAGATAGAGCTAATGTATCATTCTCTCTTGAAGCAAAAGATCCTGAAAGAAAAAGAAAAGGAAATTGGCAGGAAACCTATTTCGGTGAGGGTACTCCTTTAACGGCTGCGATGACTATTTTAACCAAACTGCAAACAGATACTAAAAATGCTGAAGCAGAGGTAGTTAAAAAGTTGTTCGGAAATATGGATAAAGCACAGGTTAACCTCGATCAGTTTGCGGCAGTTGCAGTTGCACCTACTTCTTATGTAATTCAAGGTCAGCCTTACACTGCAGAAGTATTTTTAACAGCGAGCGATTCGAGATCTACTCCTGATATTACTGTTAACGGTAATAAACTATCAGTTAAAGATGGGAAAGGAACTTATACCGGCGGTACAGGTAGCGTTGGGCAGTTTACCTGGGTAGGTACGGTACGTGTTCGTCAAACAGATGGACAGGTAAAAGAGTACAAAACGCAACCACAAACTTATCAGGTTGCAAAACCATCTGCATCAGTTACTTCTACAAAACTAAATGTAATTTATGCAGGCATCCCTAATCCATTTACGGTTTCCGCAGCAGGTTTTCCATTAGAAAGCATCAAAGCTTCTATTTCTGGAGGATCAATGTCGGGAAGTAACGGAAACTTCAATGTTAATGTTCCCGGAAGTTTGGTGGGTCAGGAAGTATCTATTAATGTATCGGCAAATAACGCAGGTAAAGCCGTTAGCTTAGGCTCACAGAAATTCAGGGTTAAAGGTATTCCTACTCCTGTAGCTAAGGTTGGTGGCCGCGCCGGTGGCGATGTAGCTTCGGTACAGTTAAAAAGCGAAACTGAAATTGAGGCAGATTTAGATGATTTTCCTTTCGATGTAAAGTTCAAAATACAACGTTATAAGTTAACCATTATCAAACCTCGTTCGGATGCAGTTACTATTCCTGGTACCGGAGGAAGTTTTGCGGGTGCGGTTAAAGGTGCAATCAACTCTATTACACCTGGAACAAGGGTATTTTTTGAAGATATAGTTTCTATTGGTCCTGATGGGCGTCAGAAAATTTTACCTTCATTGGCATTTAGTGTTAAATAAGAAGAAGATGAAAAGGATTTTAAGCATTGCTATTTTAGTGTTGTTAACCACGTTTGCTTTTGCACAAAAAAAGCCAAGTAGGTTAGTACCAAAGAAAGCTGCACCAGTGGTTGCCGCTCCTGCGGTAGATACGGTGAAAGCTCCTGTTAAAACAGCTAAAAAGAAGCTAAAAGTACCACCTAAAGATGGTTTTTACGCACGTAAGGATATCGATAGTACCGAAATGGTGCCTTTAGCCGATGTAAGGGAAGAGGATGTTTTCTACGCAAAGCGGATCTGGAGAGAAATCGATCTACGCGATACGGTTAATTCTGCATTGAAATCGCCAAAATCCAGATTGATTGATGTATTGATTTCGGCCATTAAAAAAGACGAACTTACGGCATACTCACCAATTGACAGTGCTTTAAATGAAGATGATGCATTCCTTAATCCAATGTCGGCAGATTCTGCAGCAAGATCGGCTTTGGGAACTGCAGAAGTATCAAACAATAAAACTGGTACGGTTACTACTGTTGTAAATGATTTTAATCCAGAGTTGTTCCTGAAATTCAGGATCAAGGAAGATTGGATTTTTGATACCAAACGTTCTATTTTCGAACCGCGGATTGTTGGTATTGCCCCATTAAAATACAATGAAGTTTCTAAACAGTGGCAGCCTGTATTCTGGGTATATTACCCGGAAGCAAGGGAGATTTTAACCAAGAAACGTTTAATCAACACCAATAATGATGCTTCATCATTAAGCTTTGATGATTTCTTCATCCGTCGCTTATTTAGTAGTTATATCGTTAAAGAATCAAATCCTGGCGATAATAAGATCAGAGATATTATCAGTAACCCTAGAGAAAGATTGTACGAATCAGAAAGGATCAAAAAATCTGTTCTGGATTACGAACAAGGTCTTTGGGAATATTAATCCTTCAATTGGATTTTTAAAGCATAAAAAAGGTAGCAGATTTAAATTTGCTACCTTTTTTTATTGCCAAACATTTATATTGGCTCTTCTTTTTCCCCCTCTGATGGTTGCGGGTTAAAATATTGTTGTAAGGTAACCATTTGCTTTTTATTCAGCACTGCTGCCAATTCTTTCTCCGTTGCCTCTTTAATCTTCTTAACCGATTTAAAATGGCCCAGTAATTTATCTGCTGTAGTTTTGCCGATGCCTTCAATCTGTTCGAGTTCGGTTTTGAGTGTTCCCTGATCGCGTTTTTTGCGGTGAAAGGTAATCCCAAACCGGTGTGCTTCATCACGCAACTGTTGGATTACTTTCAGGGTTTCTGATTTTTTATCCAAATAAAGCGGAAAAGAATCACCCGGGTAAAATAGTTCTTCCAAACGTTTGGCAATGCCGATTACAGTGACCTTGCGCTCAATTCCCAATAGTTTTAAACTTTTCATTGCCGACGAAAGCTGCCCTTTACCGCCATCAATGATGATGAGCTGGGGCAAAGCCTGGTTTTCGTCTAACATTCTCCTATATCGACGGAAAACGGCCTCCTCCATCGTTGCAAAATCGTTGGGACCTTCAACGGTTTTCACATTAAAATGCCGATAATCTTTTTTCGATGGTTTGGCATCTTTAAAAACCACAATTGCCGAAACCGGGTATTTCCCCTGGAAGTTGGAGTTATCAAAACATTCGATGTGTTTCGGAAGCTGGGTTAAACGCAGATCTTTCTGCATCGTTGTTAAAATCCGGTCGGTACGTAAATCAGGGTTCAGCTTTTCGTATTGGTTGAGTTTTTCTTTTTTAAAGAACAGTACATTTTTTTGCGAAAGCTCCAGGAGTTTTTTCTTTTCGCCCAGTTTTGGAACCGTAAATTTTAAACTTTCATCCTCTAATGAAGGTTCAAAAGGAACAATTATTTCTTTAGAGGTACTGCTAAATTTAGTCCTGAATTCCAGCATTGCAGAAGTTAAAATTTCATCATCACTTTCGTCCAGCTGTTTTTTAACCTCAATGGTTTGCGTTTGGATAATGGTGCCGTTCATTACCTTCAGGTAATTTACAAAAGCATAACGCTCATCAGAAGCGATGCTCACCACATCCACATTGGTAATGGCGCTGTTTACTACGGTCGATTTGCTCTGGTATTTCTCTAAAACCTGTAATCTCCGCGCATATTGGTGGGCCAGTTCAAAGTTTAAATCCTCCGAAGCCGTTTTGATGACGCTTTTCACCTCGCGGATAACATTGCCGATCTTACCGTTCAGGATTTCTTTGATCTCACCAATATTTTTATCATAGTCGGTTTCGGTCTGGTAATTCTGACATGGCCCTTTACAGTTGCCGATCTGGTATTCCAAACAGACTTTAAATTTACCCTCGTCTATGTTTTTCTCCGTTAAAGGCAAACTACAGGTACGCAAAGGATAAGTTTCCTTAATAAGATCTAAAATGGTATGCATCATACCTATCGAGCCATACGGGCCAAAATAGGTAGAGCCATCCTTAATCACCTTTCTTGTCCAGTAAATACGCGGAAAATTTTCGTTTTTTACAATAATCCAGGGGTAGGTTTTATCATCCTTTAAATTGATGTTGAATTTTGGCTGGTGTTTTTTGATCAGGCTATTTTCGAGCAGCCAGGCATCAATTTCGGTATCAACAATCGTGAACGTAATTTTCCTGATCCGCGATACCAGTACCCTTGTTTTACCATTAAACTGGGTGCGGTCGGTATTAAAATAAGAGCCCACACGGTTGCGGAGGTCTTTTGCCTTACCAATGTACATGAGCTTCCCATCAGCATCCCAATATTGGTAAACGCCGGGCTTATGCGGAATTGCGGTTAATGCTGTTTTATGGTCGAAACTGCTCATGCTGTACAAAAATAAAATTCAAGCGGGTAAATTTCGATTTAAATGAAATAGATTAATGTCATTATTATCTGGGCGTGCCCCTAAGCTGCGCAAAGGGTCAGGCTATCCGTTGCAATCTTTTGTTGCGTTTCGACTACGCTCAACCTCGCAACAAAAGGATTTTCACTGCTATCCTTCACGCAAATTCTGCTGTTAAAAACCCAGCTTTTCATCCAGTTCGCTAGTGCCTTCTTCCTGTTGTTGGTACTGGTTACAATCAAATGTGATGGAAACGCCAGATTTTGGTGCTTCAAAATCAGCATGACTGATTTTTAAAGCTGGATTAGCATAAACTTTTTTGATAAACCCTGCAAAAATTGGTAAAGCAGTATTGGCACCCTCACCCTGGCTGGTACTTATAAAATGGAAAGCCCTGTCTTCGCAACCGGTCCAGATACCTGTTACCAATTGAGGGGTAATGGCCATAAACCAGCCGTCGGAGTTGTTTTGAGTGGTACCTGTTTTGGCTCCAATAGGTGCGTTTACTTTGTATTTATAATTTAATCTCGATCCGGTTCCGTTTGTAACAACACCTTTCAACATCCTCGTCATTACATAAGCCACTTCTTCGCTCATAATCGGTTTTGGTATTTCCTTTTGAGAAAACAGCACCACACCGTTTTTATCCTCAATTCTCAGCAAATAAATGGGCTTAGTGTAGGTACCTTTATTGGCAAAGGCTCCATAGGCGCCTACCATATTAAAAATTGATGAATCGAACGTGCCCAAACAAATGGATGGAAAGGCAGGAACGTTAGGGATACCCATTTTAGTGGCCAGTGTAGATACCGCAACCGGGCCAACCTGTTTCATTAAATAGGCAGTAACAAAGTTTTGTGAATAGGCTAAAGCTTTTTGAAGGGTAATATTGCCTGGTAACGGTTTTCCCGAGTTCCTCGGTGTCCATGGGTCTCCATAACCTTCTATTGTTACCGGAACATTTGGAACCGTATAACAAGGAGAATAACCATTTTCTATCGCTACCGCATAGGTAAAAGGTTTAGCTGTAGAACCTACCTGCCTGGTACCCATTTTAACCTGATCGTATTTGAAATGCTCGTAGTTAATGCCACCAACCCATGCTTTTACGTGGCCATTGGTTGGGTCCATCGTCATCATGGCATTGCGCAATAACATTTTGTAGTACCTTACAGAATCGATTGGTTTCATTACCGTATCGATATTGCCTTTCCAGGTAAAAATGCTCATTTCTGTTTTGGTGTTGAAATCGTCTTTAATTTCATCATCCGATTTACCTTCCAATTTTAACGATTTATAACGGTCGGAGCGTTTAATTCCCTGTTCAATCTGTAGGGTTTTATCTTTAAAAGGGTTTCTGCCTTTCCAGCTTGCAATAAACTGCGCCTGTAAAACCTTCATGTACTCCTTTTGTGCTTCTTCGGCGTACACCTGCATATCGTAGTTCAATGTGGTATAAATCTTTAAACCATCACGGTCCAGATCGTAAGGTGTACCATCTGGTTTGGTGATTGATTGATCCTGAAAAATGGTTTTGATATCATTTTTCAGCACCGAGCGGAAATATGGCGCAATACCATCGTTAACTGTTGCCGCGTTAAAATGTAGGTTTAAAGGTTTTTCCTTTTGCTCATCAAATTCTTGTTGCGTTAATAGATCCGATTTTACCATTAGTGCCATTACCGTATTTCTGCGGTCTCTCGAACGTTCAGGATGGCGGGTTGGCGAGTACATGGTAATCCCTTTTTGCATCCCCACTAGCGTTGCAGCCTGTGTTAAGCTCAGTTTATCTGGTGTAGTGTTAAAATATACCCGTGCAGCTGATTTTATGCCATAAGCCTGGTTACCAAAATCAACCGTATTTAAATACATGGTAATAATTTCTTCTTTGGTATAGTTGCGTTCCAATTTAACGGCAACAATCCATTCTTTAAACTTGGTTAATACCAGTGAGAAAAAATTCAGGTTCGATTCGCGGGGGAACAGGTTTTTGGCCAATTGTTGGGTAATGGTACTGGCACCCTGTTTTTTGCCAATTAAGTTGTATCCGATAATGGAAAAGGTCCGTTTAAAATCTATGCCTGAGTGCTCTTTAAAACGGGTATCTTCTGTGGCGATTAAACCATTGATTACGTTTTCAGAAATATCTTTATAGGTAACATTCGACCTGTTTTGAACAAAGTAAGTGCCCAGCGGACGGCCATCTTCTGCAATAATTTCGGATGCCTGGTTGCTTTTTGGGTGCTCGATATCTCTGAATGATGGTAGAGCACCAAAAAGACCCAATCCGATCATAGAAATAAAAATGGCAAAAAGCGCAATTCCGCCGATCAGTATTTTCCAGATGATTAAACTATATCTTTTTGTTTCTTGTGCGGAAAGGGATTTGTTCATTGTAATAAATCAGTTAATATATTTTGTTGTTCTCATTCATAAAGTCACGGTTTGGTTTCGTTTTTCCTTGATTCCAATATATTGTTGACTTTTTCCTGAATCATTTTCGGTAATGTCTTCCAGTTTTTGTCGTATTCTACGTAATACTTATCTTCTTCGTTTCCTGCCGGATAATAAGCTGTTGCTTTTGCCTTATCGAAATGATAATAAGTTATTACTTTTAACGGTTTTGCATCCAGGCCATCACTTTCACCATAATAAGTTAAGTAAAATTCTGGCTCTCCGTCGTTGTCTGCATCGTCTGCATAACAATACCGATATTCAAAGGTAGGATAATAAAGTTCGCTACCCGAATCCTGGAAACTACATTTTTTAACGTATGTATTATTTTGCTCTTTAATAACAAACGCGCTGAGGTTTTTTATGGTATCCGAAACAGCTTCAACATAGTCTTTTCTTACAGGCTTATTGTCCACTCCATAAACATCAACGCTATCGCCGCCATAATTGCTTATTTTGATGATATTTTCTTTAAATGCAAAAATATAATGCTCCGAAGACTTAGTTCTAACATCGATCAACAATTTTGTTTTTCCCTTACCAATATTTACAATGGCATTATTAATCTGGGTAAAATCAGCATCGTTTTCACGGATATACCTCACCTTAAATGTTTGCGCTGTCGTTTTTGTGGTATTGGAATCACTTTTTCTATCCTCTGAAAATTTACAGGAACAAGCCGTTACTATTAATACAAGAGAAATAAAAAACAGTTTCATCCGTAGTGTTTTAATAATTGTTCTTTAAAAACTCTAAATATTCAGTAATCCGCGAGCGGTCTGTCAGTTTTTGGAAGTTTTCTTTACTGATGATAAAGCCTTTATATAAGTTGGCCGGCACTTTCATAATGTTCTTTAACTGTCCTACAATACTCGATTCGTAAATTTTAGCATCTTCAAGGTCGATAAAACTGGTAATGTAAATGAGTTGGTCGTTATCTAACTCCACCAATTTGTGTTCCAGATCGTTATCGGGATAATTGCCACGGTTAAACTGGCCGATCCCAAAGCGTGATGAGCTTAAGGTTAAGGTTGCATCAGCAACATCGATTACATAATAATATTCTTCTGATTTTTCGGTACTGAAAATACTTGCAGGTTTGGTTACATCTGCTGGTTTAACCTCAACAGGTTTAGCCACTGGGGCGGGCGTAACTGTTTTGGCCGTACTGTTTTCGGTTACCAAAGGTTTTGCTGTAACATCAATTGGTTTCGCCTGACTTACAAAACGTGGTGCGTTCGAATCAAAATCAACAAGGGCAACCGGGCGTTGTTTAAATTCATCAAGGTTGGCTTCAATATATTTTAAATGATCGCGGACTAATGGCGTAATAATTTTATCGTTCGGATAAAGTGTGTTAATCAGGTTAAATTCGGTAAGTAAGGCATCAACCTTAGCCGTACGGCCAACAGCAATTGCTTTTAAATAAGCATATTGCGGCGCCAGATCATTGTTGGGGAATGCCGCGATGTTATCATCAGCCTGTTTTACTACAGCTGGATAATCTTTTTTAGCATAAGCATCAAAAGCCACATTGTAGTTGTTGATTGCAATGTTCTCCATCTCGGTTTGTTTGGCCGAATATGATGGATCGAGGATGCTTTTTGCAAAATTAGACTCCGGGAATTTTGTAAGCACCAACTGCTTGTACTGATCGGATTTTACTTCATCAACACCTTTATAATTTAAATGTAAACTATAATAAATGGCAACAAGGTGGTTATTGTCGGGGTATCTTTTAATCAGTTCGAGATATATCTTATTGGCTTCCGGTTTATCATTCAGTTCCTGTTGATAAAAACTTGCAATTTCGAAGTAGGCATCAATAATTTTCTGATCAGATGTAGCCAAAAGGGCAGGAGTGATAGGCAGGCCATCCAAAAATTGCTTTTCTAATGATGTTTGATCTGCTGCAGACTGATTAATTTCTCCATTTGCAGGCGTTATCCCAGTGGCTACATTTCCGCCGGCCAAAACCTGATTGGTTTCCTGTGCAGATGATCTGTTACTCTGCCTCCAGTTGTCTTCCAGCTGCCTGTTGCCCCAACGCTTTCTAAAATCGCCGAATCCATTGCTTATTGCAGCATTATTGCTAAAATAAAATGTGCTTCCGGCCGTATTATTCTGTGCATTTAGCGATTGATTCGGGAAATTGGGATCATTTAAATACTGATTGCTGATCACCCCGCCGGTATTGCTCACCTCAACTTTTGGGGTGAGGTAGGCTTTAACCTTTGCTTCGCGTTCGCCTGCAGGAAGTTTGGCAATGGCCTGAACCGTATCTTCTTTGGCAATGATGGTATACCTATCGGTTAAATATTTAAGGTTATCGGCCTTTTTAACAATATTATCGTAATCGGGGAAGTTTTTTGGTAAAATCATCACCGTACTGTCGTAATATAGTTTCGCTTTTACATAATTGTTAAACTCTTTAAAGTTTAAATCAGCAATCCTTAGATATGACAATGCCTTTTGGTTCTGGTTCCTTGTACTTTTTGCAACCGATTTATGGTAATTCTCTTCAGCTTTTACAAAATTTCCTTCCGCAGAAAAAAGTTCGCCAACCTGGTAATAAATCTGGTCGGTATAATCGATGTTTTTGTCGTCCTTTAACAAGGCCAGGATTTGTGCTTCTTTATTCAGTTTTACGCCGCTAAGCAATGCTTTTAACTTAATCCTGTTTAAATTGGCATGAAAATACATCTCGAATGGTGCATTGCTTTTTTCAACCTTTGTAAAATTGATATAAGCATCCTGAAGGTTTTTCTCCCTTTCCTGTAACTGGGCAAGGATAAAGCGCCAGCGGATACGCAACTGCTTATCGGCCGGAAGCGCAATTGCCGATTCTAAGAAAAGGATAGCTTCTTTATTTCTTTTTTGATAGATGCGCATCTGGGCGGCAGTTGCCAATGGCTCTGCAAGGTCTTTTTTCAGTTCATCAGAAGCACGCAGCATGGTATCGAGGATTTTATCGGCCAGCACCATGTTGTTCAGTTGCATTTGGCTTCGCGCTTTCCAGTTCAGCGCCATAATGAATGTTTTTAAATCACTGCTGTAGGTTTTTGCCGTATAATCGAAATATTCTGAAGAGATAAAATAATTCCCTTTTAGGTAATTTGCCTTGCCCAAAAGCATATAGGCATCGTCAATATAGTTGCTAAAACTTTTATCGTTAATGATGGTTTGTCCTTTTGTAATCACATCGTCCAGTTGTTTGTTGGCCATGCCCGGAGTTAAAACCAGGTTGATCTGAGGTTCGGGATCGAGATAAATAGGCAATGTTTTTTCATAATTATCTGCATAACTTTGGAGTAAGCTCTCGTTATACTCGGTAAGCAGTACATTGGAGTTATAGATATAATTATACTTTGCCGTTAAGTTTTGGAACCTACGGTCAACCGCGGTATCTTTATTTGCGACGCAGCCATAAATAAGTACGACACTAAAAAAGATGAAGAGGGGATTTAAGTTTTTGCTAGCGTAATTTTTCAAGTATGATCGATCTCTTAGGTGGATATACAATAAACAATATATATAGAAAAATATTTTATTTGGCAACAAATTTCAATTATTCAAAGTTAATTTAATTATTGCATTAAAAAATGGAAAATCCGAAAGAAGAAGATACAAAGAAAAAGGTAAGTGCGGCCGCTAAATATTCGGCCATTGGCTTCCAGATGATCGCAACAATCGGCCTTCTTACTTTTATCGGCTATAAGATTGACGAACACCGCCAGAGTAAAACCAATCTGATTACAGCGGCTTTTGCCCTGGCGGGGGTGGGTATTGCGCTTTATCAGGTTATTAAGCAGGTTACCAGAGATTAGTGTTGAGTCCGTAGTGCTTAACCAGGAGCCTGTTTTATTTAAGTGATTTGCCAATCTAACCCATTAGCTAATTGATACCTTTAACCAGCCAAACAATAATTCTATTTCTTACTAGTTACTTGATACTAAAAACCTTATCTTTGCAAAAGTTTTTACCTGCTAAGAAATTATAAAATTGACTCTAGCCAAATTTACAAGTTTTTATTTCATCTTCGTTGGCCTATTAATAGGTGTCATTGCCGTTTTACCTTTATTATTTCCAAATCAACAGCTTTTTATAACCAATTTTTGGGTCATGTTTGGCTTTTTGGCCGGCATTACCTATATCGCTTATATGTTGGTTGATATTGGTGTAAAACGCGATCCTGAAGTAGGTGTTATGGCCATTATGGGATCAATTGCGGTGAAGATGATTTTTTGTATGGCTTTTGTATTGATTTACAGTATAAAAGCAAAGGGAATTGGGCTTGTATTTATGCTTAATTTTTTTTCTTTATATTTATTGTTTACGGCCTTTGAAATTTACTGTTTGTTACGTAACTTGCGCCACCAAAATTTAAAGTAAAAAACTGCCAATAAATGGATTGTAACCGAGTTTTTGTG